>Ga0116229_10000353_pt1 | contig 57957 bp, 59 predicted proteins | sample S1TSphgellanicum_3_FD_87313 | JGI IMG/M metagenome (GOLD analysis project Ga0116229, IMG submission 87313) | Host-associated microbial communities from peat moss isolated from Minnesota, USA - S1T2_Fc - Sphagnum magellanicum MG | ecosystem: Host-associated > Plants > Peat moss > Unclassified...
GACAGTTATATAAAGGAACATGTTTTCGAAAATTTTCAAAACTTTCGGGAACCAAGGTTCAAAATGTCAGAACCGGGGTTTTGGGTTTTCTCACGTCGGGTAAGGGAGTAAATACCCAGACTGATAACCTGAGGGTACACACAACTAGTTTTAATACCCGCACAATGTCGGTCGAGACCACTACACGTTTGGGGTGACTGGAGTGGCGTAGCCACGGGTGTCCGAAGGTCACGGGTACCACTAATCTGCATTAATCATTGTTTATTTATTTTTGGTGTTGACCATTTCCTGGGGATTTTTTTTGGCTGGTTGTTTTTTTCTAACTCTGATCTCACCTACCGAAATACATATTACCCACCTTTTTGACACTACCTACCAACTAAAAATCAAGGGCTCCTCTTCTCACCTACCTATTAAATCCCCATCCCCCTTTCCCACTTACCCACCTACTAGATTGAACACCCCCACCTATATGCCCACCACCCTACTAGGCACCCACCTCTACATGTCTATGTCATTCATATTTTTACCTATCTACCCATTCTCCCTCCTACCTATCACAAATAATAATCCTTAATAGATAATTATTTTATTTTATTTTTTGAAATTTTCATTTAAATAGTGGTTGTAATAAAAATTAAGAAGAAACATATATAAAATTATCAATAATCAAATAAAAAATAGAAAATATTTTAATAAATTTCAATTAATTTTTTTGGGTAAAATTGGGGAATGTATAGCCTTTTTTTAAATAATTTAATTGTCATTGGTAGTGCGAAATAACATGGAACCTAAATAATACTAATGATAATATTTATTATTATTATTAGTATTATTATTATTATTTAAATAATAATAATGTCATTAGGTTTAAAACAATTTGATAAAAATTGAAATACTCACACATGGGCCTTACTAAAAATGTTGTTTATTGGTCCAAGTTCCCTTAAATGAATTATGTTCCAAAAATGCAATATCTACACATGGGCAGTAGGGTAAAAACACAATCAAAGGAAGCACCCAAGTGAGTGGACACTCCTTAAAACTATATTTTTATATGTTTGAAAAATCACAAACATGCAACATAATAGTTTGAATTGTCATAATTTGTTTTGGAATATTTTCCATTAAATGCAAAGTTTACATGTTCAAAACTTGGCACAAATCAAAAATGTTTTTGCATGTTGAAAGCACTCAAACTTTGAGACCAGATAGTCCTTATTTTATTAAAATGTTTTTTTTTCTACCAAATGTGCACCATTCCTTTTTAAAATTGAAAAGGATTTTAACATTCATGATTAAAAAAGCACAAGGACTTGAATTGATGAAAATTGTTTTTATAACCAATTTGAACACATTTGGTTCAAAAGTGTTTTTGACCCTGAAAATTATGGATTTTAAAAATGTGCCTTTAACAAAAGTTATTCATGTTTATGTGATAGAAGACATGAATGCATAATATACATGGTATAAAATCAATTTGTAGTCAAAATGTATTTATATCTAAGTTGTAGTGTTAAAGGGGGTACCCAAAATACAAATTTTAAAAATATACCCTAAACCCAAAAACAACATGTGTCATGTGTAGTCCTTGGGAAAGGACTTTTACCTTGACACCCCTAGTTCCTTTGACAATGTTTTCACCCACCAACAAAATTTTGTTTATTGGGCCAAGCCCCCTTTAAATGAATCCCATATTTTTTTTACTGAAAAAAGAATTCCACTGGGCTATATAAAGACAAATTTTTCACTCTTAGTAACAACATTATACTCTATGTCTAATATGCAATAGAACATGGATTTTTGTTCTTTAGAAAAATTTAATAAAAAAAAATCATCTCAATGTAGTTTCATTTTCTATAGGTCATTTTAGTAAAGAAAATTATGTGGTTGTTCGGTTTTCCCCTCCTCAAGAAGGAAAGAATCAAATGGTTGCATTTATTTATTTTTGTACATTAGATTTGAGTCTCTTCTTCTAAAAGAAATCAATCTCCCTCGGAAAAGGAAAATTGGGTTGGGCACCCAAATCTCTTTACTACCTAGGCAAAAAAAAAAAATTGTGTTTGAACCTAAATTGCAAATAACAACCCAATGGCCACCAGATCATGTTTCTTTTTTTTCTCATTTAAAGACCTAGTGGTCACTAAGTTGTTCCACACTAAATTACAAAGGATGATTTGGTGGCCACTAAATCATTTTTTTTTCTTCCTTGCTTGGAAACTTGGTGGCCACCAGGTCATCCTTTACTAAACTAGGAAGGACAATTTAGTGGTCATTAAATCGTTTTTGTGGAATGACCTGGTGGCCACCAAATCATCCCTTTGCAATCCAAGTTGAATGATTTGGTGGCCACCAAATTTTATTTTTTTTCGCTTGGAAACCTAGTGGCCATTAGGTTTCCCTTGCAATCCAACGTTGAACGATCTTGTGGCCACCAAGTCTCTAAGCAAGAAAAATAAAATAAAATTTGGTGGCCACCAAATTGTCCCTCATAATTTAGTCAAGTGATCTAGTGGTCACCAGATCTTTGTTTTTTTTTTCAATTGGAAATTTGGTGGCCACTAGGTCATTTTTCACAATCCAACATTGAACGATATAATGTCCACCAAGTCTCCAAGCGAAAAAAAAAACAACCTAGTGGCCACTAAGTCATCGTCACTAGGTCGTCCTTCATAATTTTTTGTTAAGGTAGTAAGGAGATTTGAGTGCCCAACCCAATTCTCTTCTTCTTAAAGAAATTCCTTTCTTTTAGAAAAAAAGATCTAATGTAAAAGAAACAAAAAATAAAAGTAGTTTTTATAATTGAGCATGAGATGAACATTAGGTTCTATTTGATGTTTTATGTGTAAATTTGAAAAAGAATGATGCAAAGGAAAATATAGGAATTTACCTCTTTGAATATAGATTGAGCACTTGATAATTTGTTGCGTAATTGTAGAAGATGAATTTGAGTAATTTTGTCCACAACCTTTGTTAAAATTGTGTAATGTTGTGCTTTTAAATATCAATCTTCTTTTGTTGTTGTTGTCACATTCTTGATTAAAACCATTTCACAATGGCCTCCATTGTACGTTTCAAGAAATTGTTCATATTTTGTTCTAAAATTATTACCAAAAACAAGAATGTTTTGGTCAAATAAACCTTTTCCATTTGCAATCAACAATTGTTTTTCACCTTTGTTATCCCTTACTCCCCTTACACTAATGACAATGATAGCAATGGTAGTAGACCTCCAACTCTGAATAAAACTTTTGAATACTTTAATGAAATCCATGTGAAAAAACATTGGAATTAACTTAGGTTGAAATACAGGGATTGACGACACAATGGTTATTGACTCAATTGTGATGACAACATGCATGTCACCCTTCTCAAAACTTGTTTTAAACTTTGACTCGATGCCAAAATTTTCAACCTTCACAAACATGCCTTTTTGCAAATGTTGCTCTTGCATTTCTATATAAGGCGATTTCACCTTCAAAGTGATCGTGGTTAGAATTGCACTATCCAACAAATCACAATGCAAATATGCATAGCCTGGATTTTTCATGCTCCTATTTGTAATTTGATCAAAGGTTCCATACCTATTGAACACCTTTGCTTCAAATGCAACATTTACAATTTTGAAATTCAAATCATCCAATGTAACAATTAATCTAACTTCCTTCACTAAAACAATAACCATTCTGTAAAAAAAGGAAAGAAGAAATTAGCAAAATGAATTTGACAACAAACAAATGAAATAGCACTTGGTAAAACTAAAAGTTACAAAAACACATGGCAAAACATACACTTGCAAAAACACAAACTTGCAAAGGAAGCAACAAAATAGTCAACAAATGGTGAAAGCTTGAACTAAACACACTGTTTTTGTTGTGAAAAAAAAACAACAAACATATAATGTTATATTTATATGGGACAAAAGACCTAACTTAAACCGTAAACCTTTTTCTATTTTATATTGAATTTAAATAATTTTGATTATGTTTGATTTCAACTTAACAATAAAAGGTCATATCCATGGTTTGGCGGTTAAATTATCGTCTAACAATGAACAAAACATCAATACCCTTGACATCTTATAAATTTTGGTTATTAACTTTCAACAACTTTGACTATGGTAGATATCTACCATTAACCATAGATATTAATGAACCATGGTTTGCTAATTAGATTTTGGTTTAATAATGAACAAAACATCAATACCCTTGACACCTTATGAATTGAATTATGCACTTCATTTTTACACCCAAACTTTAAATATCTTAACTTAGATTTGAAAAATATTAATACATAAATTTTAAAATTTTCTCCACTATTTAATCATCATTTTCATTTCACTTAAATATATTATTATTATTTGTTAAATGTCAACTTTTCAATCATGTACATAAAAAAAAATTAGACACACAAAAAAATCAAATTTATTTTTTTCCTTTTTTTGGTATATGTATTAAATGTTCAATTTTAAACAAAATATTTTTTGTTCTTTTAGTTAAATTTTTTAAATGAATTTTTTGTGTTGAAATTTTTCCATTGCCCCCAAAAAATATTAATTTTTATAAAATATTTTCTTGAGAAAAAAACTTCATTAAGTCACCATATCACAAAAAAAATAAAGATGAAAAAAAATAATACCCACCCACTTTCTCCAAACACCCCATCCCACACCACCAAAAGAATAATTCCTCAAAAAATTAAAAAAATCCCACCTTCTTGTTTTGAAAAACAACCAAATTTCTCCCTCCCATGCCACCCAAGAAACAACCCTTTCGGTTAGTCCCCATCCCAAAAAAATCACATATCCCAATCCCTTAAAAAAAACCTCCATTGGAAAGGGGTGGAATTACCCCATCCTCCCCTATTCACACAAAAAAAACCCTTTTGAAAATTAAAAAATCGTAACCTCTCGTTCCCATTTCTTAAAGCTCCATTTAAAACTTGTAATTCTTTCTCTAATTGAATTATCCACTCCTTATGCCTATTGAAATCCCAAAATTTAAAAAAAAAACTAGTGCGAGAAGAAGAAGAAAAAAATCCTTAACCCCTTTGCTATCCCTAAATTTCACCTATAAACCCCACTGTACCCCCGCCCAATTTTATAAACTAGTTGTGTTTGCCCCATGCATGCTTGGTAAAACCTAAAATCATACATGCATATCTACTATCTTAGGGCAATAATAATTTTTATTACATAAAAGGCAACAACAATACCAAAAAAAACGATTAAAATTTAATTTCATCATGATTTTTGTTATAAAATCTTCATCAGAGCTATATTGAAAGTTTAAAATAACATCAAATTAATTTTAAAAATTTATATCTCAAAAAATAAAAAATAAAAAATTGATTTATTTAAAAATTGATGTGTCTTATCTTAATCAATTTTCACATAATTTTTCAAATCTCATTTTAACAAGATTTGAAAGAATTGAAATGAATATTTGTATGTTTATCAAACAAATTTCACTTTAAAAAATTAGTCATATGAATTGTTTTTTACATTTCATAATGATATGCAACCTCGTGATACGAAAAGACAAGTAACAACCCAAAAAGAATAAAATGATATAGAGACATGGTTAAATCAGTTACTCAACATTCATATTTGGAGAAGAAATCCAACAAATAGATGGATAGATTTCAAAACAACCCATCAATTTTATGGCTACACCCAAAATCTACACATGCCCATCCATTAGCTTGGGCCAATAAAAAACTTGCCTATAAACTTATAACCTTATCTATTCAATCAACTTTGATTCTCCAACCCCTATATCCAATCATAAGGTGTTCCCACAATGCCTTTGTAGGACATAGCCAATAAATGTGAAGGGAGGTGAACAAAAGGTAGGAGGTGAATTCAAAGGTGTCAAAAAAATTTGACAATGAAAAAATGTAAAACTCTTCATCAAGAGAAGTGCATGAGGGAGGAGGGGGGTGGTAATAAGCACAAAGAGAATTAGGTGGATCTTGTTAAAGGGTTCTAGATTCATGGAGAGAGATAACAACATTAATTGATTTTTTAATTTGACCCTTGTTTCAAATTTCACCACTATTTTTGTGTTATTTTATGATAAGTTTTTTAAAGATGAAATTAAGGATGGGGAGGGATAGGGTTGAACTAGGAGTAACATTATGGATATTTTTAATATATAAAACCATTTTCCATCCTTAAATTTTTAAAAATAGTTAGGGCTCTATGTATGGGGTAAGGCTTTTCATTACATAAGTACTTACCATTAGCTATATCAATTGTGGGGTGGATCCCAAATTTTATTTTTCATGATGAACTTGATTAACCCATCATAATTTCTTTTGAGAATTTTGAAGTAAGTAACTTAATTTTTTTTAACAATTGAGTATAATAGAAAATTTGGAAATTTTAAAATATTTTTAACAACAATGATTCATCAAAGCTGATTTTAAGTATGTTAATTTTAGATTCCATAAACCATAGTTGTCATTTGGACAATTCCAAACAAAAACATATCTATTTCATTTTCAGATAAAGAGGCGTGGAAATATGTCTTTTCATATATGTGTTTTTTCATTAAAAAATCCCAACGCCATATTCATGTGAAGACTTTCAATACCTTTTTCCATCAATTTGCATCCCATTTTTTTAAATTGAATTTAGTTGGATTGAAATCAAATTTATCTAAATTGAATTTCAACTTAATTCAAATTCAATTCAAGTTACTTTACAAATGTTCATCATCATTAATAATGAGTAGTAATGTGAAGCCCTAGTTATACTTGATAAAAAAATGTGGAAAACTTTGAAAAAAACTGAGCCACTTGAATGCATGTTACATTGAACCTAATTGGTTGAGTAGAATTTATGTTCTTAACTATGTTTGTCATCTACTTCTTTTTATTACCCTAATGCCCCTTCCATGAGTGTTAGTACTTATTGACCTACCCTTGGGTTTAAGGAACTTATACTAATAGTAAATACTAAAATAAATATAAAACATAACATTTCCACTGCCACAACAATAAAGACCTTTGTTATTAACTCTTGTAGGAAGATGATGCAAATCATGCGTACTCTCCAATAAAAATAGCCCAAAATGTTATGATTATTTTAACATTTTAAAATAGAATTTTTTGCTATGAATTTGTTCAATGAAAATTATTAATCCAATATGTAGAGGTATAATCGATCTATTTATTTTTTTATGTTTGTGAGTGGTGTTTGAAAATTTTGGGCCATTGTGACCCAACACCCACTAGTGTGCCAATTGGTGGATGGGGCTATTTAGGCAATTTTGGGATGATCCTAAACTAGGTTTCTTTCTCCCCTTTCCCTATTCCCCCTAGCCCCGAATTTGAAAAAAACTAGAAACTTAGTTACCTAGTAGCATCGCTACCTACCCCAACAACAAACTTCTTTTTCTTCTCTCCCCCACTTTTTTTTTCTTTTTATAATAGTATTGCATTTTTTCCTTCTTTCTTCTTCTTCCTTTTCTTCTAGCAATAGCACCTTCAAGAGTTTTTTTTTCCTAGCAATGTGAAGAGCAATGCCTTCCAATTCCCGTCTTCCAAACACTTTCTTATTCTTCTTCCAACAATTGCTTCTTCACACACTCCAAGTACGGTTTTTTTAATAAAAAAATTCATCGTTTTTGTGTTTGTGAAAAAGGGAAGATGGGTGTGTGTGGCAACATGAAAAAAAGGGAAAGGGATAGAAAGAGGGAGAGAGGGAAAGTGTGTGCATGTGCAGGGATAGGTAGGGTAAAAAAATGTAGAAAGGGAAGAAGGTGTGTGTGGTAGCAAAATAGAAAAAGAAAAAAGGGTTAAGAAAATAGAGAGGGAAATTATGTGAATGTGTGGTAGGACAAGCAAAACAAAAAAAAGAAAGAGGGAGTGTGTGTATGTGTAGGAGGGTAGGTAGGGCATAAAGAAGGAAGAGGGGTGTGTGTGGCAACATGACAAAAAAGAGTGAAAGAAAGAGTGTGTGTGTGTGGTGGCATGACAAAAAATAGGGAAAAAAAGAAAGTGTATGTGTGATATGCATGGCAAAAAGAGGGAAAGAAAGAGAGGGATAATAAGACAAGCAGGCCCAAAAGAGGGGGAGGCATAAAGAAGGAAAGAAGGAGAAGAGTAGAAAAAAAGAAAGAGGGTGTGGGTAAATAGGACAAGTAAGGCAAAAAAGGGATTGAAAAAGATGAGGTTCTTGCTAACACCCTTTCATAATCCAAATTTTCTTATGCTAAAAAAGCAAAGGTCACATGGAATGTTACCTTGTGGGAGTGGGAGTTTAGTAATTAGTCCACTCGAACTGAAAAGATGCAAATAATCTCTAATTTCTATGCATTGAAAATGATTCATGAACAGTATGTGTTTTCAAATCCTTCCATTAGTTCAAGTTCAATTGAAAGTATCAAGTCTAAAATTAAATTTTTAATTGTGATTTAGGTTGTTTAGAACCATAAAGGATTGATTGTGGCGGATGTAGTTCATTTTGCCATAGAACACCACCAAATGTACACGCACCATCACAACAAGGTTGGCAAAAGTGGTAATTTAGGTTTACCACCAAGCTCATGGATTTAATAATGATGGTCTTTGAGTTAGATGAATGTCCTTTTTTGCATTTTTTTTTGTAGTTCTTTGAGCATTTTTGGTTGCATTGATGTGGATTAATACATTCTCCATGAAACTTTTGGCACAATACTTCCATAAACACAAAAAATCATTAATACAAAAGATGCAATACCCATATTTTCAATGTTTATTTGCCATTGAAATAAACACAACATTTGCAATATTCACATTGGGGTCACAAAAACAAAATTGAATTAAAGGTGTACAAATTATAGTGCTTGCATTAGCATTACAAAAAAAATTTGGATTGAAGGTATTCAAAGTGCAATACTTGCATGGCATTCACAAAACACACATTGGGTTTTTCCTTTTCAAAAAATAGTACTTACATAGGGGTCATAAAAACCTTTTGTACTACTCACATTCAACTAAACAAATTTGATTGATACAAGTATTAAATTTTTGGTTTGTTCAAAGAACATATTGTAATTTTAATATGGTAAGTAGACAAAGATGTGAAAAACCTTTGTAAATAAAGTTTTATAATTTTCTTCGCATTGATCAATAGCCTTTGAGCATTGAAAAGATTTTGTAACTCCTTTCTTGATGCATTTAATGTCACAAAAATCATTGGAATTGGTTTTTAAATGAGCAAGATATGGGTTATGGAAATGAAGGAGGTGAAAATGTAAGCTTTAAGCATTAAAAAACTAATTTTCATTTTAAAGCTTGAGATATATATATATATATTGGTCTAATGTTTTTGCACTTCAAAAACCATTTGTAGAGCTTTAAATTTCACACACATAACTTCTTAAATCACTCAAAATGAATAACAAACAAAAGAGATATATGGTTTGAAAGAAGGGGGTATTAAAAAAATTTGTGTTTGAATGACCATTTCTTCTTGATATTTCTTTAGTTGTTGATTCTTTATCTACTTCTTTGTCCTTTCTTTAGGTATTAATTCTTTAAATTATTATGTTTCCATAACATATTTTATTATGCACTTCTTATGCATTTCATTATTTTTGTTTACATATTATGTGTATGAGTGTGCATGGTTTTGTTCCTTTTTTAATTGATTTACCTTTTTTTCACATTTCCCTATGTTTATGTTCATCTTCATTTACCTTTTCATTTGAACATTTTATTTTTTCCCAAATAACTAGAGTGTTGTCCATAGTTAGCCCTATTGTGCCTCCATTTCAAAAAATATGTGAAAATTGTCATGTAGCAAATGTCACCTTCTTCAATAATTGGTGTTTATTGTAACGCTTGTCATTCAAAATCAACGATTCAAAAATTAAACTTTCTTCATGGTTCCATTGTAACCCATGATGAATCCATGTTATTGACTATTAAGGGCAAATGGCTTGAAGCATTTGTGCATATGACAAAATCTGAATTCTTGAATTTGCCTCATCCAAAACAAGTTCAACTCCTCATTTTAATTTGCATTCATGGTAAATTTCGTTTGTCGCCTGCATCTACCCTTGTGGGCTTTCAAAAAGACATCCAACAATTTATCCCACAAACGAAAACCAGTTTAAAAGGCGAAGCTTTCGTTGTTCCTTTGAAAATTATTCTTAATGATAATGTCCAACAAAGTGTGAAATGCAAGCTTAATTTTGTTGAATCAAAAACAATTTCTAAACAAAAACCCTTTTAGATATTAAAGTTGTTCATAGTTTTTATGTGACCTTTCTATAATTACCTTTAGTATACGAATAATCTATATATGTGGAAATTCTTTATATCAAAATTTGGGTTCAAATAGCCCATATTATATAATCATTTTCATAGTTTTTTTCTAGAGGAAAAAGAAAGTTTTCATACTTTAATTTTCATCAAGTGTCGAAAACAATTTTAAATGCAACATTTTGTATGTGAAACAATTTTTCAATGAAAGTAGTTTTTCAATGGAAATAATTTTTTCAATGAAAACAGTTTTTCAATGAAAGTAGTTTTTCAATGAAAGTAATTTTTTCAATGCAAGCAATTTTTCAATATAAACAATTTTTCAATGCAAGCAATTTTTTCAATGCAAGCAATCTGTCAATGGAAAACAAAATTTCAATAAAAGTAATTTTCCAATGCAAGGATTTTTTTCAATGAAAAAAGCTTTTCAATGAAATCATTTTTTTCAATGTAAGCAGTTTTTTGGCTACAAGTAATTTTTCAATGAAAATAGTTTTTTAATGAAAACAATTTTTTCAATGAAAATAATTTTTCAATGCTAGCAAGTTTTCAATGTAAACAATTTTTTAATGCAAGTAGTTTTTTCAATGCAAGCAATTTTTTCAATGCAAGTAATTTGTCAATGGAAATAATTTTTTCAATGAAAGCAATTTTTCAATACAAGGATTTATTTCAATAAAAGAAGTTTTTCAATACAATCATTTTTCTCAATGCAAGTAGTTTTTTCAATGCAAATAATTTTTCAATGTAAGCAATTCTTTTCATGAAAGTATTTTTTTAATGCAAGTAGTTTTTTGCATGAAAATAATTTTTTAATGCAAGTAATTTTTTCAATGAAAAAATAATTTTTCAATGCAAGCAATTTTTTAATGAAAATAGATTTTCAATGCAAATGATTTTCCAATATAAGTATTTTTTCAATGCAAATAATTTTTCAATGTAAGTAGTTTTTCAATGAAAATTTTTAATACATTATTTTTTTTATTTAATTTTTTTTCAATGCTAGAAATTTTTCAATTCAAGAAAATTTTCCATCTAAATAATTTTCCAATATAAATATTTTTTCAATGCAAAGAATTTTCCCAAAAAAATTAAAAGTAAATAATATCGAATGAATCATCGATTTTATCTTCTTTTAATGTGTTTATGTGGGAACCATGCTTTTGTTTACATAAATATCCATTATTGAAATTAATAATAATGGAAACACCTTCATTAAATCTTATTGATTCATCATTTGAACATGTATTACATTCATATGGCCTTTATTTAGTTTCAACACACAATATGGAATAGGCAATTGTCTTTTTGATTTTATATTTTATTTATTGGATAATCATTTATCATCTTTTGAATTGAAACAAAATAACATGGCACATTTAAATCAATGTTTATTATTGATTACAAAAAAAATTCAAGAATGTTGTATTTGAGGATTAAGTCTAAGTTTTTTGTTTGATTTGCATCAAGGCAAGGTCACAAATGAACATCAATATGTGACAAAATTGGCATAAAGTGTTATTATGGGAGGTTTGTGGGGAGATTTCATTGCAATATTTTGGATAATTGAATACTTATAAAAGTCAATTTACATTTTGAATAAAGTATCAAAACAAATTATGTTTTGATGTGGCATGGATTTCCAATCTATCCCCTTAGACATAACATATAATTCTCAACATTTTGAACCAATTCAATATGTTAATGGTCTATCTAGGTCTTTGCCTACTTTTCAAGTTAATGATTCCAAAGTTAACATAGATTTAAATGATTTTCCATCTTTTTCGAAATCAGTGATGCAACAACCTCCTATTCAACATGTTTTATTGGAATGAAAATTTTGATTATGCATTAATGGATATTTTGAAAAATACTCGGATTCACCATTGGAGTATGTTATGTCATTGTTTAGCACTTCTTGCAATAGAAATATTATTAAAAAATAAATTAGAAATTATATTCAATATTTACAATTTTTTTTGAAAAACAACACAAATGGTCGTGTTAATGAGATTTTGTTTAATCCTTTCACTTCAATTCCCTTAACAAAGTTTTTAAAAATCCCAAAATTCAAATGGAACATTCCCATCTAATTATTGAGCCTAATGTAACATTTGCTTTTAAAAAAAAACATATTTTGATTGGGCATTTTATGACAATAATATTTTTGAATTATTGGAAGTTTGTCCAAATCTAACTTATTATGCAAAAACGTCTAAATTCATCAACATGTTTCCAAATACTAAAAGAACACAATCATAAATTATGAATCACATGAAATATATATATATATATATATATATACAAAAAAATTTACAAGAATATTTCATAAATGACAAAATTCAATCGTCATTCGTTTAATGCACTCTAGAAAAAAATTTAAAACCAATTCTCACACAACCTTTTGCAAACCATGATGTTTGATCAAATAAAATAGAACATAATGTTAATATAAAGAACATACACATAATTCAATATACATTGACATTTATAATAAATAAATCCAAAATGTTCCCATAGTTCCAAGTTTTAATTGTGAAAGGTTATGTTTTTAAAAAGAATTTAAATGTTTTTTAAATCAATTTTCAAAACAACTTTCCATATACTTTCAAATTCAAATAGAACCTAGTTCAACATCATACATATGTATAAGTTGTTTACATAATATTAGTGAAAATAAACCACCTTTATATCAAGTACCAAATAAAAAATTTAGAAAGAAAATTATTTCCATTAGTCCAAAAATTAACACAATTAAAAAAACGTTTTATTTCACCACGTCTTTATTTTGCTCAAATTTATAAACTCCAAGGGTATGGGCAATATAAGATACATGGTAATGTTATTAATGTCCCTACAAATGTGGATCAAACTCAATCAATACTACCACATTTACCACATGATGGTGCAACAATAGGTGTGTTTTTAAAGCGATGTTTTGAATATAAATCACCATATATGTCAAGAAATGTTCGTCCAAATATGATAATAGTCGTTTTATAAAATTTAATTGAAACACCATCATACAAATATTTGAATGTTAACATTCATCATCAATGGGCAAGTTTGTTTGCTTTGCATGTGAATTTAAAATCTCAAATTCCTGCTTATAATAATGCATCATCTGATAACTTTGATTCTGATAATGAAAAAATACATTGTACACCAATAGATTTAATGATACATAATTTTTTAGATGCTCCAAAAATAATGGATTATGAAAATACTATATATTTTATTACCCCAAGTTAAGATTTTCACCCTTTAGGTTTATTTTAAAATAAACATTAAGAATAACTAAAATTTTCAACATTGTTCTATGGGAAACCTTGATAATAATCTGAAAGTTTTTCATATAAACAAATAGCTCAATAGGAATTACTTCATAAATATGGGGATTTTTCAACAAATATTTTTAACCTTTTTTTTAAAACTAACTAAAGTTTCCATCTAAAAAGTCATAGGTTTTGGTTGGGTGCGAATACAAAAAAAAAACTATGTGATAGAGCTTTAAAACTTATCAAATACGATATATACCAAATTTGAATAATATTTTCAAATCATACTTATGTTATCATGATTTGGAAAGTTTGTGTAATTCAGTTAATTATTTTGAAAGGTTGCAAAAAAAATTATTTACAATGATTTGACAACTTGGTCCTTTAACATTTTTTGTCACTTTCATGTCTACTAAAAGATTATGGGATCCTCTCATTAAAGCTTTACACACATTACATGCTTTAAAATTAAATTTCCTAAATAAAATAGACCTCCAACCTATTCATATAACAAAATTAATAAGAATTGACCTTGTCACATGTGCAAAATATTACGATCATAGAACATCTTGTTTTCGCAAACTTATCACAAAAGATCATTTTATTTTTAGGTTTTTTTTTCTTTTTTCATCACTAAATTCTAAAATCATGGGAATGAACATGACCATGGACTTTTATGGATAAAAATGCACCTATGTATGAAGTGCACACAAATGAAGAAATTGAAAAGTTTGTAAACATGTATATTTTTTATGATGTATCATTGTTACCAAACCCATTACAAAATGCACAACAACATCAATACACATGTACATGTAAGAAAAAAAACCATTTTGTTTATAGATTTCATTATCCATTGTTTCCTATGTGTGAAACAAAAATTTTAAAACTTCATCAAATAAATGGAAATTATCCATTTTGACAACAATACCTCTAAACACAAGTAAACAAAATATTCCAATCTTTAAATTATTCTAAATTTTTTAATTTTTTAATTTTTAAAATTTTGATGAAAATACATATATATTAAGTTTGAAAAGTAAATTAACAAAGTCGCACATTTTCTTAAAAGAACTTTTAAAAACATAAAAACTAATGCATTTAATACACATGTTGCTCATTTGTGATTTGCAAATATAGATATTCAATTTATTTTAAACCCATATGTAACTACAACATATTGCACATCATATATGACAAAAATAGGTAAATTAATAATAGCAAAACTACATTTTATCATAAAAAAATGCATTGTAAATAATATAGATGCAAATACAAAAACTATAAAATTAAGTGATGTTTTTCTTAGTGCCCAAAAAATGGTTATTCAACTTACTACTTACTTTGTGTTTTCTTTACCATTACATCATTCATCCCAAACATTTCAATTCATAAATATTTCTCTTTTTAAAAAATAGATTTTTGTGTTAAAATCACATATTACATTAAATGAATTGGAATCAAATTCAACTGATATAATGTGTTCATTGATCATAAACAAATATATTAATCATCCTAATAAATATGAATCGTTATCATTAGCAAAGTTTAGTTTTTTTTATAACATTAAAAAAAAAAAGATTTCAAAACATCACAACCCAAAATTATTGGGGTTGTAAATTATATTAAATATAAAGACATTAAAAATTGGTCGAAAGAACAACTTTTATTGTATTCACCATTTCAAAATTTTAAAAACTCATAATTTAGAACTAATGTAACCTGGCATGATGCACATTGTCAACAACATGATGACATTTTAAAAATTAAATTTATTTTCAACTACTAAATGCCATATCCAAATATAAAAGAAATGGATGATTCAATAGATTCAAAATCAAAATTATGTTCAACTAACATTTGGATTAATAATATAGATAATGAAATAAATGATCCAAGTCCTACAATTCCTATAATAAACATAATCAATATTGAACATTATGATTTACGATCTAATTTTGTTATTTAATCATGTAATGGATCAAACCAAAAATAATTAAAATCTAGAAAATGAAAATTTCACAAAATCATCATATTCCATGATGATGGAAGAATTCAAATATCATAGTTTACTTAGATAATCAAATGAAAAACAAAAATTAATATTTGATGATGGTATGCATAGAAAGCAATTGTACCCTGATACATCAATATGTTTATTTTTAACAAAGGATGCTAAAATTAATAAAACTTTTAGATTGAAACTCATAATCTAAGGATTATTATGATTATACAATAAAAACATATCTTCTAACTTAACAAAAACCAACGATTTATTTGTGGCATTAATAGGTAAAAATGCCTTCAATATTGATAGTTTAATAATATATTCAACATTAAACATAGTTGTCTGACAATCCTTATTTAGTTTACCAAACTTATCATTAAATTCATTAAATAAATTTACATGTCGATATGAACAACTACAACTTATTTTGATAGATGAAATATCACTTGTTGGTGCTAGAATGTTTAATGTTATAAATAATAGGTTAAGATCCATAAAACACATTCAAAATCAATTTTTTGGGTGGTGTTGATGTTATCATAACAAGTGATTTTTATCAAACACCTTATGTGAAAGATAATTGGATCTTTCAAAATATCAAAAATAATGTTAATGCACTAAGACCATTTTTTTGGCAAACATATGTCCAATGTTCTAACTTAAATAAAGTTATGCAATAGCCTAATATGGTCTTTATACAAATTTTGAACAAATTTCATATTACAACAAAAAATACAAAATTCAATTTGTAATCAATAACCACCCAATGATTTTACTATTCCATATTTATTTCATACAAATAAGCTTGTGCAAAAATATAATGAAAATGCGTTCACTAACACATTAGGTCTCACATTTATTTTCAAAGCAATGGACATCAACCATTAATCATGCCCGCCATTTTACAAACTTTCAAATGATCCAAATAAAATTATGGGTTTACATTTTATGAATAATAAAAAAAAAGATATGTTGGTTGAATTATGTGATGGTAACTATGCAACATCTTATGGTCTTGTGAATGGAGCTAATGGCATTTTTAAAACATCAACAACATATTGTGAAAAAACCATTATATGGATAATGTTTCAGAATTTTAAAATTGAAACACTAATAAGAATATATATATATATATAGTTTGTTGTGTATTAGTATTAAAAGTTGCTGCTATATATTTTGAACCATCACTAGTTATTGTATTAAAGGAATATAAATGCATGTGTATGTCATACATCATATATATTTATATTGTATGTGTGTATAAAGTTCATTCATGTTCAATTTTTACATTGCTAAACAATCTTCAAAATATAATTCAACAACCTCTTGAACATTGTCTAATCATCATTATGGGAGATTTTAATGTTGACATTCTAAAAGACAATAACCAACCAAAAATAAACAAGAACTATTATATTTCATGGATAAATTCTAATTAAAATCACAATTTAGTGAAAGCACCACAAAAGTTGGACTTCAATTAGACCATATATGGGCAAATATCATTGGAAATGAATGCAAATTTGGTGTCACAAAAGCATATTGGTCAAATTTTCACAAATTGAATTATATTGTATTCAAATTACCAAACACACTTCCAATGTATAACAAAAAAAAACATTAATGTCTCGATTTATTCAAAGTGCAACAATGTGTGAAAATATGCATGTAAATGTTACATTTTCCACCTAATTAATTATTCCCAAAACGATTACACCTTGTGGCTTGAATTTGCATTTTTACATTTTTTTTCATGGACCATGTGCCAAAAAAAATTGTAAATATCAATACCAAGACAAAAAAAAATTTGAATGATTGTTTTATTCACAAGTACACCCATCAAACATCATAACAACACACCTTTCAATGAAAACCTAAACCCAAAATGCAACAAAAACAAATATAGGAAATGTCAAATTCTCAAACTTCAAAATGGAAATAAGTCCAAAAATAAAAATCTTTCCATGTAAATTATATCCATTCAATATTGATGTTTATTTCAAACATCGAAATACTTCATGCACATTGCTAAAATTTGTCTAGATTATCCAAGTTTGAAAAACTTGGATTTTCTTAAACAATATAATCAATCACAACTTTATATTCATTTGTATGGTTAAAGAAAAGACAATAGAACTATGGTTTCAATTTCTAAACATGTACAATGAATTTTAAGATGGTTAGTAAACTTTATTCTTTAATACAAATGTGAAAAAAATAAATTATGATCTTTCATAAAGCCAACAAACTTTCATCCAATATAACTTGAGTTCATAGTAAAACATTAAATGTAATACCTTATTTTCAAGACAAAGCTTCTTATGGCAAAGCAACTTGTTTTTTTGTTGATGAGAAGTATAATGCCTATCTCAAACCCTCTCTTTTCCAACATGAGACCTTCTAGGCCTTTGAGTTCTTTCTCAATGTTTTTGACATCTTAACACTCCTTTCCACCTTTTTCTTTCAAGCCCAAATCTTCAAGGCTTCCAAACATTCTCATTAAGCATTCGAGATCTTTGAATCCTCTCTTTCAAGCCCTCTTTGACATTCCAACTCTCTTTAGTCATCTTTTCACTCATTGCTTATTTCAAGTTTCATCTCACACAAAAACACAAAAACATGACTTTCTCTTGTCCTTTTTTGGCTTGCTCACTTCAACTCTCATCACACATGAAAACATGCAAACACATGGTGAAATTGAAAAATGCACTAAATTTAGAACATTTTCAAATGTTACCTCATTTTTTTCCTTTGTACCAAATTTGCCCTAAGTTGCACATTATGCCCTATGCTTTGCCCAAACACAAGCTATTGGGAAATTTGGGAAATTTTATGAATTTGGTTTTACATGTTTGAAAACTATTAATCCATTTTTTCATCCCAAATGCAATTGAGATTTGTCAAAGCATTATTAGCACGTCTTTGGTATGCCCATATCATTAACAATGAATTTCATGTTTAGTTTGTAAAAGGTTATATTGCACAAGAGAAAAGAAAGAAAGTGAAGTGGGCAAAGGTAATTGCCGCAACAATGTGCAAGAAAAGTAAGAGAGAAAAAACACTTCTTGTTAAGGGTGGTGGGTTAATGGCTTTCTCTAATAAAAGTGAAGATGGGGAAATTTTTGGCAAATTGAATGTTATGTGCAAATTTGCATCACCTTCTCTAGTTAATGGTGTAAGGGCCAATAAGTAGATGCCCATTTGGTGTTCCACTAATGGATTTGTTCACGATTGATGATTGTGTTGTTAATGGTGATTTATTGGTGTGATTCAAGGCTAAGGTTTCACATTTGGAAACAAAGAGGAACAATTTTTTTGAAAAGTTGATAGGTCTTTGATTCAACATGAAAAATTGTTGAATGGCCACACTAAAAATACAAAATACCATCACTACATCTAAAATTTGAATGCAAATTGCAAAGGTTGGTGTGCAAGATCTTCCTCCTACTAGGACATTTTTATTAATGTTTAACAATCAATATGCATCCTCTAGATTTATTTGTAACTTTATATTATGAAATGATGTATTACATTTTTGAAGTTTAAAATCTTATTGGAAATACATTATTAATTTCTTGTGTGTACATGTGAAATATTGTGTTTGCAAAATTTTGAAGTAAATGCTAATTTTTAATCCAAATAAATGATGAAAAACTTAGCAAGTTTTTGGCACATAAGTTGAAATATAAGAGAAAAATCTAATATACAAATCTATATAATAAAAACTATAAGACCAAAACATAAGGTTGTATCTTAAACTATAGTTTAATGGACTAAAGGTGATGAGAAGACTATGTTTATGTATATTTGTTTAAGGACCTAATTCAAAGAAGCTTTTGTAGAATGCATTGTCCAAAAAAGAATTTTGAAACACTTTCCTAATTGCACATTATGAATGAAATGAGGATGAGGATGAATGAATTTTATTCATCATCAATGAAAAATAAATGTTCATTGTGAGGTGAACTAGTAATTTAATAATTAATTATCAAAATATTAAAATATGTTTAATAGCTTACATTGGGGTAGGTTATGAGACACCATTTGCAACACAAACAACACAAATAATGTGCCAAGACCTTATTTATTAGTGCTTGTGAGAAAAAAATTACAAGTTTAAATTGCATATATAAATGTGAGGGTTTATGCATCCCTCAACAAAATCAAAGAACCAGGTGTTAAAAGCTTCAAATTCTTGGTAAAAGCTCCTGCAATTTGCATATATTTTGAACGGGCCACATGCAAAAGACATGCAAAATGTGAGTACTAGTTCACAAATGCAACTTGCAAAAACAATTCAAGACATCAATTTGAACATCACTGGACACAAATGTTTTCTTCAAACTTGACACAAGCCTATGAGGCTTTTACAACAACATACATGACCCAAAGATTCCAAACCCTAGACCCAAAACCCTAAAACATCGCTGCCACCCACAACCCTTTAAGTTTTGTGTTCCATATCCCACACCCAAATCATAGGTATATGCACCAAACAACTAGAATTGGTTTTATTGGGTTCTTTCAAAGGATCCATAAATTAGCTTACATGGGTCAAGATCTCTCCTCATATCAAGGATTTCTATGTAGAAATCTGTAAGCATCAAAAGAAGAAGAAGAAGATTGCGTGCTTTGGAATTGCTCTGTGGAGCTGACTTTGCTGCATTCATGAGTAGTGATCAAGACTCTTCTGTTGTTGTCGCTGTTAATCATCAAGATGGTAATGGCGGTAGCTATAATTCTATGCACACAACGATGTGGGCCATTTTTTCCGCCACCCAATTGCTGGGTGCAGCTGTGCTTCACAAAAGGGGTGATGGTGGTCCGACATCCATGCCCATCCGTGCGTTCTCTATTGCATCGTTGATGCTAGGGGGTGGTGCTTGTGCTATTGGCGGTGCTCTTCATGCTAGCGGGATTCGAGAGGTGAGTAGCAGTTTTAGAGATGATCCGCGTGGTCCCCAGTACAAGAACTTTCTGTTTTTTATTTTCGCTGTTTTTAGGGTTTAAGATGGCAAAGAATAGGAGCATTTTGAATCTGTGTTTTTTGGCTATTCAGCACTGGGAAATATCACCGTCAGAAGAATTTTCCTGCTGGTCAACATCCTATATGTGTATCCAATGTGTTGGAAAATGGTGTGTAGGTGCAAGATCTGGTGAACATGGGTCAAACTATTAGGTGTGCACTTGGCAAACCACCCCGCAAACAATCATGAGTTCAGTTTTCCTTTCCTCTGGAGCTATGGTGATAAGTCTTGGTTGCATCACAGCCTCCCTCTCACACAATCTTAGAAGGAGATCTGTACTTGTTTGTGTTTCTCTGAAAATTTTCAGAAATCCCCCAAGTGCTATTAGTCTTTTGTGAATCAGTTTTGGTTGAAAAGAAGACATATCTTCTCTCTCTTATTACTTTTCATTGATTCCCTTCAATATCACAGCCTGGATGTTGAGTTCTGAGTGCTCATCTTCTCTCAGTAAAGCAAAGGTCCTATGCTTCCAACATCTCTCCTTATCTGCAAATGTTTTACCATTCTTTTTGCATTCTGCAAATGGCACCTTATATACATCTGCCTACATATTGTGGTCCACCTTATCTCCACTGATTTTTGAGCTTCTGAATCTGATCTGGAAACTCCCCAGTAGCTATGTCCATTTGACTTTGATTTTGCTTGAAAGCTCTGAAAGCACACACAGAGAGCTGTGAAAGTAGTACATCCTCTTTGAAGTTAGAAGGCGAACTCTAGAAAGTGATAGCCATCAAGAGCAGCATCCTGAAATTCCTGAATGTGTTGAAGATCTACCAAGATTCTGATGCCAATGAAATACAGCACTAAATGTTCTTGGTTGCTCTGTTTCACCTGAAAGTGCCCCCACATCCATCAGAAAGAAGCTTACACTTGATCCACTTGAACCTCAGGATCTGAAACCTGCATCTTGAGAAATAGCTGAATTTTGTGTGCTTGTAGAGATTGATATCAGAGCTAGCTGACTATTTCCTCAATGCTGCAGGACCATAGGGAATTTGTCTTGGGTAGTGGTTCTTGGTGTGCTGTGTCATGGTTGGGATTGTTTTTCCTCACAAAATGCTGCAGATGTGGAGGAGGGATCATGGCATATTGCTCTACTCGTGGATCACCTGTTGCATGGTACTGTGGATACATGAAACTTATTCATAACTTCTAATAAGCTTCTGAGCAACCTACCTCCAGTTTGGATCCCATGGAATCATGTGATTACAACTGTTGGATTGATCCACTACACTCCATCAGGAGAAGACAATAGAGCAACAATCTGCTGCATCTTGTTACGAATGGAATTCTGCACAAAGAAATCTACCAGGGGTGTATGATAGATTGCTGTGTGGACAATGTTTGATTTTACTGGAGTTCAAACCTGTGTCCTTCAAAGCTGGTGGAACTTGCAATTTGAAAAGAAGCTCTATAGCTCCAAATGGTTCCCTCTTTCCTGATCAATATACCACAGCCGCTGCTTCTGTCATGGTGTGAGTGGGTGAAGAAGATGATGACTACAAGGGAATGAGACTTGCATGAAACAATTCTGTGGAACATGATCACCACCTTGCACAGTGGAGAAACCAGAAATAGCCCATTATGTCCTCTTTCCTGTAAGACCTTGATTGTTTTATAGCACTCCAAATCCTTGACTCCATAGAAAGCCTTCAGCTGAATAAGGGCATTTTGTGGCAGTCTCAATTCAGCAATTTAGCATGAGCTTGAATGGTTTGCCAGGTGCATGCAAATCGGATACACCAGGAAAGAGCAAGAAAACGTGAAAGAAGATAAGAAATGCCATGGAACCAAAGATGGGCTTGAAGAACGTCGAGCGAAAATTGCAAAGAGCAGGAGAAGCAAGCAGCAGCAGGGAAGAAGCACTATGGCACCACCACTAGTACACCTGCTTTTCTTCTTCCCATGGACACCACTCCTGCTTCCTCTGTAGCTCCCTTTCCGAAACTGCCAAAAAAATTCCCTTGCATCTGCAAATTCTCTTGCTCCTCCTTCTCGAACACTCTTCCCTCAATATCCTCCAACATCGATTCCGGAACGGCTTCAAGGAACGCTGCACAAACTGCTGGAGACACGGATTGTTAGAGAATTCCCAGCAGGATTCGAAAGGACACAAAAAAAACTCGGGTTCCAGAGCGCGCGCATCGCCTGTCGAAGCCTTGTGCCCTCACCCAATGCTCACTCCCCTCCCCTCCCTTCCCTTCTCTCTCTCTCTGTGCTTTGAAGTACATGCAAAATCTTCTTTTCCGGTGCAATTCTGGTGCACAAGTCGGTCCCTGATGAAGAAGAAGGAGACCACTTAGTAGTGAGTTTGTTGGGTCGAGGACTGGAGGTTGCGTTTGCGGTTTCTGGAATTGCATCTTGCTTCTGTACCCATCTGCTTGTGTGAACAGGGAGCGAGCACGAGAGAGACAGTAGTGCTGCATGGCTTCATCGTCATCATCATCGTCTTCTTCCCATCTTCCTCGGATGGATGCATCAACTTCCAAGACGCCTCTTTTTTGTTCTCCGTCTTCTCCTTTGTCGCCTGCTGCCTCTGCTGCTTCAAAGAGGCCTCCTCCCGCCGTCTGTGAAGAGAACAAATTTGTGGAATTCCCCGTGATGCTCACTCTCTGCATTTTGTTTTCGTGTCTCCTTTTCTCGGTGCCCAAAGCGATGAAGACCACCGCAACAGCGGCGACGAAACCGCCGCCGGGGCTGTAAGCAGAAGAAAAGAAGCAGAGCGAGACATGGAAGCCATGGTGGACATGACTTGTGTAGGCCAGGAACAGATCGCACAATGGCTGCATGCTGTGGCAAGCTCGCGTGATGCGGTTGTACAAACAGCGACTCAGCATCTAGAGGCTGCACACAACATTCCCCAGTTCCCACTCTTGCTTCTCACGCTCTCTGCAGGTAGAAGAAGGCCATTGGATCTCACCTCCTTCACGCTCATTTGTGAATTCTGTTTCTCTCTTCCTTCAATCATGCACACACACACACACACACACACACACCCATGGATTGTGAGACAGAGAGATGGGTGGTCCTTTCATGGCATCCAAAACTCTGCAGCAATCGCACAAAACCCATACTTCTTCGATCACAGCAAGACACAGAACTTGATGGACTTGCAGATTGTTTTCAGAACACACAGAAGGGTTCCACATTCTCTCAGGTATAAGACTCGATGGGTTTGTTCTCATTCAACCCAGTGGATCCTACAGAAGTCAGTCTCAGAGTATTTGTTTCAGAGCACAGCAAAAGAAGAGTTCAACACTCTCTCAGGTATGTAAGACTCGATGGGTTTCTTCCCATTCAACCCAATGGCTCCCACAGAAATCAGTCTCAGAGGATTTGCTTCAAAGCACAGCAGAAGAAGAGTTCCACATTCTCAGGAATAAGACTCAATGGGTTTCTTGTTTCTTCCCATTCAACAACCTAATGAATCTCATAGAATTGTGAGAGAATTGAATTTCTGTGACCATCCCATTTCCATCACTGTGCTTGCTCGAGGTTTGCTGGTCTCTGCTTCTTCTTCTTCTTCTTCTTCTTCTTGTTTACTTGCTTCAAATTCACAGTTTTGGCAGCAGGAACAGATACAAAAGCAGATACAAATGACAGGTGGTCTTCACGGATGATTCTTCAAAGATTGCTCAGTCTTTTGGATTTACAGACTACTGAGCTATCCTTATTGGGATCCTTGCAGAAGGACAGGAGAAAGGGCAGAGAGTGGCAGCTGCAACATTTTTGAAGAATTTCTTGAAGAAACAGTGGACTGAGGAAGGAGGCACAATGTCTGCCAAAGAGAGATGTAACTTCAGGAATCAGCTTGTAGAGGTCTTGCTGTGCATTGATGGACTTGTTCTCAAGCAATTGGCAGAAGCGGTATTTCCACCACTGAAACATTTATCACAGGAGTTGTTTCTCCATACATTACTCAGCGGACTCTCTGTGTGTGATGTTGAGGCATGCACTTTTGAGAACCCTCTATCTTTACCATCCTACATTGTGGTTTGCAGTTGCATCAAGTTGCAATCAATGATTTTGCAAAAACTATGATGTGGCCTGAGCTTGTGCCAACTCTCAAGGCTGCCATACGGAACAGTGATGTGATGATCAATACAAAACCATCCAGGTTCAAGACAATCAATGTCCTTCTCTGCCTCCAACAAATCATCAAACCATTTCGGGTATATGTCAATTCTCTAATCATGTCTGTGCACACAGCACCTCTAGCTAGCTAATTGATCATCGTTTGCAGTCAAGTAGCATAGGAACATCAAATCAGAAGTCATTCTGACATATTGCACCTGTTTGTGTACATCAAGGATGTGCATAACATACACTGAAGTGATGAAACATGGTTGTGTAGTATTCCATGGATCCAATGGTGGCACTTGACCCTGTTCCTGATCAATTGGAGCTGATCTGTAAGGAGCTTCTTGCACCTCTGCATGATGTGTTTCATCGTCTTGTACAACAGGTAATGCAGCCAGGTTTACCCCCATTTATTTCTTGGGTGCAGCTGCTGCTAAGTGCCTTGCTGGTTCTCTTTGTCTTTCGCATGTTTTTCTTCTTCTTTGAGATGACATGCTCGAGGAAACCTTAGTGACACCCTGGGATTTCTCAGGCATGGTCCAGCTTTTGTACCAGCCATCCTGACAACTTACTTACAGTAAACATCTGCAGGTTGCAGGCTCAAAAGAGAAGGCTTTTTCCCAGCATGACAATATCCTGCTTATTATTTGCAAGTGCTGCCACCATGCTGTAAGTTCAATCTAAAATTGAAGCTTTCCTTGCACAGTCAACTCATGCCTGAAAATATCACCTGTGAAGTCATGAATTATGGGTTCTACATGGATTGCTGCAGCATAGGTCGTAGGTTGTGGGCTCATTGAATTGCAAGGTTGACCATGTGGGAGGGTTGACAGATGAAGGTGCACATGCCACCATCACTTCTCACATGTCTGGAACTGTGGTTCCAAGATATTGTGGTGCTTTTGGATATGATAGGTCTCAAGAGGTTGATGGATTTTCCAGACTCAGAGCCTCGACTCAAACTCTGGAAGAGATGTCTTCAAATTTGTTGCAACTTAGCAACACAGCATCACAAGCATGTTGACAAGTAATATTCTGATTGCTTCCCTCAATGTCTGCACTTCCACTCTCTATCAAGGGTTGCTGGGAATTAAGGTGAGAGACAATCTGACTCCAGAAGCATCATTTCCCAAAAAGTACCTTGCAAGTGCGTTTGATGAGAAGAAATGCAGGTGGTTGCTTGATGTTTTCCTCAACTCCCTGCAATTTGATTACTGATCATGTGCATGGTTGAGTCTGCTGAAGGTGAACAGATTTCTCTCACATCAAATGTCATTGCTGGGCTTTATAACCACTATCATTTTTTCAAAACCTTTGCAAGATTGAGTAGATCATATTATTCTCATTCTTTCAAGTTGTGTTATGCTGATAGAATTTTAATATAGTGCTATATATTACATCCGGAAGTGTGCCAATGACCCTGACAAATTATTTGTGGGTGCTGATGCAGGTTTTTACCTCCAATGTCAAGTGCAGTCCTCAAAATAGTGGGACACATGGCAAATGCGAAGGTAGATATGGAGAAGGTTGCATGATATTGTTACTTTTGTACCAGAAGTGTCAAGCGGTGCTAGAGGGAGGTTGCAGCTCTGTAGAACTAGTAGATGTTTTTTCTGTCTTAATGGTACCTTCATGTTGCATGTGAAATCTGCAGGAGCTTCATCCAATGCAACAATGCATCCTGTCCTTGTCATTTGACATTGTGTCTATCATACTTGAGGCTGGACCTGTGAGTGCCTCCACATATATCTCCTTGTACTGGTTTGTATTTTTCTGTTATAATAGCACCCAAAATTCCAATGTTGAAGGAAAGACAATTTCTGAATTCTTGTGTGTAGCAGTTGTGTGAAACAATCTGACAGGAGAGGTCATATATCTATACTAAAGAATTTGCCACAATGTGGCAGAAGATTGGTTGCCAGTAGAACAGATGTAGATCACCTACTACCAACCTATGAAAATTTGGAGATTTGGTGTTGCAATTTTTCTTTCAGATCAAGACTCATAGTTTGATCAGAATGTCCCAAAAGCTGCTAGTTGCTAGTTTTAGAAGCATGTGATGAAGACTAAATCAAATTGTGGAAAATGGATCCATGATGAGTGAGAGTGAATACAATGGTTTCCTCCAAACACCAAATGGGTTGGTCTGCAATGACAGGGATGGCAACTCCTGGCACCTCATTTTTCAGACTTGTTAGAGAAGGCAATCTTCCCCACTCTCATAATGAGAGAGATGGTAGGCATTTTTTTGTGAACTCCTGATTATTTGAATTTTTTTGCAGCCCCAGAAAGTACAATATGCAAGTAAGAGGGATGATTCCTTTAACCTGAGAATTGAATTTAGCTGATTTAGGAGGTGATTGGATTTGTTCTGCCCTTGCACATCTATATTGCATAGGAGTTCAACTGGCTCTACTCACAGCACTTTTCTTGCTGTAGCTTGTTTAAAAGGATCTGTTAGTTGTGAGGAGCAAGAACATATAGGTGTGGATGATGATGACAGGGTTTGGCCAAGGTAAAGAAACTGGAACTATTGTTGGTGTGGGTGCAGGATATTGTGGAATGGGAAGAAGATGGGGATGAATATTTGCAGAAAAATCTGCCTACAGATGTGCTTCAAGTAAACATCATCATGTTTTGAGTTTCATAAGGAGATTTAGAAGTTGAAGTCACTTAGTGGCTTGCCAATCCTACAACAGATATTCCACCTGTATATTTTGGAGAACCTTGGGTGCTGCTTGATGACAGGATCTTCTGTCTGTCTGCTCTATGTTTCAGTCAATGCCATAGATGTCACCTTTGTCTTAAGTGACAATCCTAAGGATGCTAACAGCTTTTATTCCTTTTTATAACCCAAGTGCCGGGAATGATCGGTGGTTCTCTTTGCCTTGCTGCTCAGCAGATCCTATGTATGACTAGCTTAGCTTTAGCTGAAGTCTTTAAATATGAGGAGCAAAGGTTTTTCATCACCTACATCACAAAGGCCATGCATTTCAGGGATTTTTGGCTATTTCTAACTGGTTTTAGGTGTCATAGAATTTCTGCTACTGTTATTATTGGTCCATTGGCACGCTGAACTGTCAAGTAGATATCATCATTCTCTTTGCGTTTCATGTTCTGAGGCTTTGCTCTGATGCTCAAAAGGTGTTTCTGTGGTGCAGAATGAAGGAAGTGGAGGAAAAGAGGTTCTCACTCCCCGACGAAGTGCATTAAACTTGTTGGGTCTAATTGCAACGGCCAAGGTTCTGTCTCTGCCACTTGCTGGGTTCATCCATTTTATGTCAAACATGACTTGTCCATCTCTTGCTGCTGTCCAGGATTTCAGCCTATGTGTTCCTCTTCATGGGATTTTGAGCACTTAAACATACCCTTCATTCCATGGACAAGTAGTTCAATTGTGTTGGGTTACATCCTTTGACTTTCTGATCTGTGAACCAGTTGATACTGGATTGACTAATAGGAGTGCAATGGTGGTACTTACAGGGACCTCCAACTGCTGTTGCAGTGAAAAATGTTGACCCACAGCAACAAAAGAAGGAAGCAAAAAGAAAGAACAAAGATGACCAGGAAACGGCAGGCGACATTTTGGTGATGCCCTTCTTGTCACAATTCCCACTTCCTCCAGATGGAAGTCCACCAACATCAGAACTAGTTATCAAGTATGTGTATCATCCCACATAAGATTCTGCAGCTTTATGCATATCTACTGCATAGATATCCTCTAAATCAATCCCATCAACCATGTTGGAACTGTGGAATGAATTCTAAGTGCTAAGGGTTTCAGGGTTTACTATTATCATGCATGCAGTTGGACTAGCAAAGCCTACTGGACTTAGCTGAAAGGCCTATTGGCACTTTGTATGCATAGAGAATGGGGATTTCTTTATGATCACCAGTCAGTCACAGGTGTCAGTTGAATTTGCTCTAGTGGACCTTGTGACTTGGACCTTGTGTGGGGGTTTGTTTCGGTGGCATGCAGTTACTATGGTGTGATAATGGCCTATGCCAGTATTCAACAGGTCCAAACTCTAGGCTTTAAGTATTCAATCTTGCAGTCTTTATATTGCACTGAGGAAGAGCTCATGTTTGACAGAAGCATTTTTGTGAGAAATTAAATTATTCACAGCATCATCACTTGACCATGTGGCTTGGGATGTTCTTCATTGTGCCTTAGTCCTTCGGTTTATCAAAAAGTGAGTGCTCTCTATGATTTGTAAGCTCTCTCTGAGCTGGTTGTGGATAGTCTGTCCCTTTTATTTCTCTTCCTGTTTAAAACTGCAGGTCGGTGTGGTGACAAAGAATATATTTTTAACTAATTTTGTTGCAAGATGCAGTTTTTCGATTCTCAAGAGGATGAAATGGTCACAGTTATGCTGCAAACTTGTGTGTTTCCTTTGTATTCAATGTTGTCACCCAACCCATATGTGCTGGCCAATGCAAATTGGCTGCTTGGGGAGCTTGCTACTTGTCTACCTGAGGTACAACACCACTCCTGAGTCACATTTTGTCACATCCAAGGTCCAGCATCATGGGTTTATGAGTAGAAACTTGGTTCTCAGATCACATTAATGGAAGGGTTGGACTACTGCTAGCACCTTCATCTTCTCCAGTTCTTCCACCTGATGGGGAATCAAAGGCCTCCCATCTTCCTGAATAGATGGTCAAGACATCCACTGAAATGGACGTCATGTAAGTGGCCTTTACTGCAAGTACAGTCAAAACCTGCAGTCATGTCCGGCTGGAGCTGAAGAGCCACTTCGTCAGTATCCTTGGGTTTAGAACTGAGGTGTAGAAGTTTGCAGAGTGTAGTGCTGTTTCATGTCTGTTGAGGAGGCTACCTATGCAGGTCTAATCATTTGGGTTCTCCTCTTGCTGAAGCAGGACTTGAGTGATGACATCTTTAACAGCCTCACAAAGGCATTGCTAGCACCTGATGCCAGTGGAATATCATGGCAACCTGTTCGAGCCTCTGCAGCAGGCACCCTCTCTTTGCTCCTTCAGGTTCTATGCTTCATTATCATGGCCATAACTGCTGGTTTTGAAATTATCATCACTGGTTTTGAACTTATCAGAAACTAATAACATAACATCATCTGAAAAATGCAAAGTTACAAATTTCAAGTGGTGAATTCAAGCCTGCCTTATGTATCACAGAGTTGCTTCTTGATGGGTCATGTAGCACTGGATCCTAGAACTACCCAGCTAAATCTTTGATGAGTTCGCTCTTTACAGGAAGATTACAAACCCACAAAGTGGTTGCCACTCCTTCAAGCTGCTGTAGCAGGAGCATGCATGCCAGACAAGGAAGCATGTGTCTCATTGCATCTTTTGGCAGCAGTGGCAGAGTCTGGGGAAGAAGATGTAGCACCCTATGTCCCTGCCATTTCTGCAGAGATTCAAAGAGAACTTTCCCACCATTTTCCCCCTCATCCACAACCATGGCCCCAGGTATATTTGTCACTGGATCACCAAATACATCTCTTCAAATAACTGTTGTGACACTGGATCGCTGATCTTGTATGACCAAGATTTGACCTGAGCATGGATTTAAGGTAAGAAACTTTCTTTGCATCTTCTCCATCAGCTTTGTTAGTTAATCATGGTTTTCATCTCATTCATGATTTTCTTAATGCACAACAGAGTTCTGATTGGTCTTATCATGTATGTAGATGGTTGAGCTTGGATTTGCTGCTCTGGCCTCACTCGCTCAGACATGGGATAGTGCAGAGCCAGATGAGGATGAGGATGATGGCAAGGCTCTGCCTGCCTGGAAAGCTGGCAGCAGCACCATGGCCAGCACATTCTCTCGTCTCTTGCAGCAGGCCTGGCTTACACAACCCCAGGTCAAAAGCTTCTCAATCAAATCCCTCCTGCAAGGGTACACTGGTACTTCTTAAATCAATGAGGCATGATTGGCCTGTTGATAATGCTTTGTGCTTTATGATGCAGGAAGGGACTCCAAACACACATGCAATACCACTGAGCTCATGCTTGAGCAATGCATCAGTGTTGTTAGCCACAATACTTAGGTGCACGCCAGATGCAGATGTAACTGTTAATATGTCAGTAGAACCGCTCCTGCTTGTTTGGGCAAACTTGGTGGCAAATTGGACTGTGTGGGCGGATGAGGAGGATGAGTTTGTTTTTGATGCCATTCAGGAAGCCATAGCTTTGCAGGTTTGTATCGAAATTCTCTTCTCAAGTTTAGAGATGATTGGTGCTTCAACATTCTGACCAATGCTTCTTTGGCCTTTTCCCCAGAAACAGCATGTTGATGAAATCTGATGTGTGCATGAATATGCAGGGACGACACCCAATGCTGAATTTCACACAGGTTGATGCTGCAGTTTCACCACACTCAATTCTTGATTGCCTATCTATCTTTGCAACCACAGCTATGGACTCCACATACCCATCAGCATGCTGGCGAGCTTGCCGTTGCAGCCATGCCCTGTTGCATGTGTCATCAATGTCTTTTGAGGGAGAGGAAATATCCAAGGTTTTAGTCCCTCGCTTTAGTAAAGTTGCTACAAAACGCCTCCAGCAGCTTTCAAGTGTCGTTGTCCCTTTGGCAAAACCCCTCATTCTTGTTATATCCATGTGCTTTATCATGCTTCCAGACACAGTAGACAAGATTTTGTCAGCTGGAGAGGATGCTGGGGCAGTCAATGATGACAGTACAAGCCATGGTTTGCTCATGTGGGCTGAAGCTCTAGCAGGGTTAGCTGGAAGTAAGTTGGAGCCAGGCCTTTCCTTGGAGTCAGAGATGAAACTGGCTGGTACATTTTGCTTCCCTTCATGCTCATGTGGATCTGGTTTCACAAGATGATGTTAACTACACTTCTCACATACAGGAAAGAGGGCACATGAGATCATGTTGATTCAATCTGTTTGCTCAGATTTGAGAAACAACTGCAGTTTTTGGATGCTGACATTTGGTGAAGTGTGAAGCTTGACATGGAGATGGAGGGTGGGAAGACAGCCATGGGATTGCAGAAGGTTCTGGATCACATGATTCAGTATGACATGCTGCAAGGTCACCAGGCATGCAAGACTGCTCATCATTGTTTGTGCTCACTCCTTGAGGTAACTATCAGCCTGAAGGAGCTTTTGGAGTCCTCTGAAACCAATGAGAGCCACCCTGGCTCTGACTCAGAGGATGGGGATGACAAATATAATGACAATGAAGAAGAGGATGATAGCAATGAGGTGAATATTGGGAACCTCTGTACTGGAATCAATGCAGCATGCAGAGAACTTCTTTGAATTTTCTATCTATGGCTTCAGCCTTTCTTGCTCGGCTGAAAGCTTGCCTGGGTGTCATAGGCTTCCGAATCTGAGGACTCAGATGATGAGTCAGATGAGGAATTCTTGGAGCAGTATGCTAAGACAGCTCATGAGCTACAGAAGGATGCAACTGAAGAGGCCAAAAATGGTCGGGATGAGGACGGCCATGAAGTTGAACTTGGTATGTAAAAACTATTCTGTCTCTTGTGTACAACCTTATGCCAGAACCCCTTCAGATCACGAGGAATGTAATCACTGCCCTTAAAGCTTTAGTCACAGGGTGGACTAGGTTATAGAGATTGTGCCAAATGACACCCCAGAAGAGAGCCCCAGGCTCAACAACAGGACTCATGGCAATTGAGACTTGCTTCTTTTCATTTACCTCTATGTTGTAGTACAGTTTCTGATCTCACATTTGTTTATTCAATAGGTGTGTTGGCACTGGTGGACCATGAGGCACTAGTGCTACAGCATCTGAAGGTCCATGGCAAAAGACTGCTTAGCGAACAACCACTGCCCAAAGAGCTTATCGAGAGGTTCAAAGATAAGTTTCCAGAATCCAAACCATACTTTCCATAATTGATGGACAAAGACAACAAACAGAATTCATAAGTTCAAGAGCCAGAAAATCATCCTCAGAGGAATTTGCTCATTGCAATTGCATTCATTATAGTTGAAGGTGAAGACAAGGACAAGAAATACTTTCATAAGAAAAGGTTAACACTGTTGTTCTTGCAACTTGACTCAAATTTGTGAACATGGGAGTGTTAAAAGCTCCTAGGTCTCTGATATTGAACATATGGGTTTGCTAAATCTACAATTCAGACTGCAAGTAGGTAGAAGTTTTGGGAGCCACAGACAAAAGTTTCTCTCTTGACATGCAGTGTATGGAAGACTATTAAGTCAAAAACCAATTCTTTGGCGGCATGGATGATTCTCCAGTTTCCAGTACTTTTTGTGCTTTTATTGCATATTGTGCTTCAAATTGTAGGGTTTAAACCATGAGATTGATTTCAGAGCATCAATATTGCTTCACAAGTAATGCTTCCCATGCACCTGCAGTCATGGAAAAGAGCTCTGTTCAGATGCTTTTGCATCACAAACTGAATACTCCAAATTGATTTGTGGCCCTTTGAACATCTTTGGGCACTAAGTACACAATAGAGGAGAGCCAGCACTAGACACCTCCAACTGCCACTGGGGTGCAGTTCAATGATGATTTGTTCACTGGATACGTGATGTGAGGAGCAACCCTCATTACTTGACTGAGGTTTTTTATTTCTTCAGTCTGCAAAAATATTACATAGCCAGCAGGAACTGTTTCTGAAGCATGGAGAAACCATGATCTACTGAAACCTTGAGTTGTCATCAATGTTGAAAGCTGGCATTCAAAGAGTTTGAAAAAGTCTACCTCTTTATGGGATTCTTCATTTTCTTGGTTTGATTCTTACAAACTTTTGCAATAGTTTAGTGCTTGTGGTATCTCACCGTGTGAGCAGAAGCATGGTAGCCTGAGAAATCGTATTTGGCCGATGAGAAGACCAAGCAGGAAGATATAGGGGCTGCTGGAGATTCCCACTAACATTGCAGATGCCAAATGATGTGAATACAAATGATGCGGTCTGCCCATTGGATTGCAATTGTTGGGATCAAAGTAATCAATATAAAAACTCCGCTGTTCACAGCATCATCACCACACCCAAATCACCAAGGATATAATGAACTTCACAATCCATTTGCACTGTTAGATATTTGTCAGTTTCAAGTGTAAGGATTACAGTTGACAGACTGATGATGTAGAGGTGGACCTCAACCCCATCTCTAGCTATTTGTACAATGAACTCCAGGTTGATTAGACAAAAAGTAGAGATGGGATTAAAGATGTGTTCTACCCAATTAAATTAACTGAATTAACAGATGAAAAGACTCAGGTTGTGAAAGAGAGGGCTGTTGCAAAATGTCACAAGAATTCAGATAGGAAATATTTATGACATGATGCAAAGGGTGTCCCCACATTGGACCTGGTAATTGAAAATTCCAAAACTAAAGACAGCTGGAAAGTTGGGAATGTAGAACAAATCTTTGCCATTGACAGACCCACAAACATTGTTTTAAGAAGTGTGTGATGAGCCATCCATCCATCCACAAAAACCATGCTAAAACTATGCCTCCAAATGTTAACCTTGTATTGAATAATGTTGGGATCCCTGTGATGATGGAGAGGATTGAAAAGGAGAATGTGAAATTTGATATTCCTCACCTATATTCCTCTTTCACACAAAGCTTGTAGGTCAATCTACCAGAGCAAGGTCAAGCCAGTGATTGAAGTGCTAGAAATGCAGCTTGGATTCACATAAACACATTCCTCACAGATTTCCACCCATTCCAAAAGTACAGAGTACCATGCATCGGCAGAACAATTAAACATAGGGTGTGGATGTTCTTGTTTGCAAAGTAGCAACAAAGTGCAAAGCCTTTTGTTTTGTGCACTTGTATGGTACATATTGTTCAAAACGACAACAAAATAAAGAATGGGTATATACTACATGCACAATTTCCTTTTGCGAAAAACAAGAGACGAGTGTGAAAAACTGCAAGCATAGGAACATAATCATCTCTCTCTCTCTCTCTCTCTCTCTCTCTCTCTCTCTCAAGCAAAACACAAATCAATCATCCAAGCAGCCATGGTACACAACAATCAATGGCACATTTGTGGGCTCCCCCAATTTCCCTGCAGATTAGTGTGGATTTGTGTGCCAAAGGTGGCAATTACCTCCGAGGCAATGATGCACAACTAATGAAGCCATTTGTTTGGAACTTCAGATGGTGTGCAACAAAATCAATGTCCTCCACACACACATGTGCACAACCACCCATGTCATAAAAGCAAACATAAGCTCTTTCCTATTACAACTCTTGAGCTTTGAATCCATAGAAGTGTCCTTTGTCAAAATGAAGAAATTTTTATGTACCTTCTTTTGTGGATGCTTATGTGTAGGGCAAAGCCCCAAGGTGAGAGCATTCTTAATATGCAAATCATAAGTCACAACCTCAATGGGCCAACTTGTCATGTTTTCCTTTTGAGTCTCCAACTAATTTGTTAATCATTATAGTGTTACCTAGTGTAGGCACGATTCATTGAAGGTTGACTTGCAAATGCAAAGCTAAGAAGTTGAAGATCCAACCTTGAAAATATTGCTCAATGTTTGTTTGGACTTTGGAATTTTCAAAGCTTGAATCTATCTTCAATGTTCATTGTTCAGTGTCTTGCCTTCAAATGCCAACAAATCAAGAATTAGCCAATAGCTCAATTTCATGTCATTCAACAAGGTTGATGATCAAACCTTGAATGTGACACAATTGATGTGCTTGACAAAGCAAGCAATAGGGGATGAACACTTGAGTTATTATTTTTGTAATTGTCAATATTGCTTAAATACAAAAGGTGTAAAAGTAGGGACATTCATCTTGATTTCTAAAAGTGATTTTGAATTCTTTGTAGGTCAAAAGCACAATACATGTATAGATATTGCAAAAGGCTTTCAACATAGGATAAAACCATGCCATTCCTTGATCAAGCTCTTGTGGATGTTATTGGCATTATTTATCTTTAATACTAGGTATTACTTGATGCTAAGAACATTTCTCCCATGCATTTGTAAATTGTGTTCAAGCTTGATTCTGTGTGTTAAAAAAATGAAACACACTAAGGTATGCAAACTTATTCTATTGGATTTTCAAACCTTTAACCTTCAAATGAGTTTGTGTTAAAAGCAACAATGTTGCACAACTTTAAGGCATTTTTAGATTGGTCAATGAGCCAATTAATCTTCACTCATTTATGGTATTTTTTTATGAATTTTCAATAATATTATTTTTTAAATAAATTATTTTGGAATTTATCAATGTCAATGTCAACCTTGGACTTGCTAAATTCAATTGATGATAATTGTTTTATGAACATGTAGTGGAAACTTGTTAGGCCTCCTAGTTTTTCATGATTTGGTCCAAGTAACATGAATTCCAAGACATAAACAACATAACACTTTCTAAAGGATAATCCTAGACCCCTTCATGGGCACAAACAAATGATTGGGGAATTTGATGCAATTAAAGCCCAAATTAAGTTCAAGGTTCTTGTGTTGTTCACAACCTCAACACAACATGAACCCATTGAAGAATGCATTCCTTTCCTTATAATACATTCTATTTCTAAGGTTTGTATGAAGATTACATCAATTGAAATGACAAGTTCTCAAACTTTTTAAATTCCAAGTTCCAATATTGGACAATTTGTCATACAACCTTGAAGTCTCAAGCAAATTTTAAGAAACATGAATAAAACAAATTTAAAAGAAAATTTCCTTATAACACTCGTAAAGAGCTTTTCAATGTTGTGTCAAGATCCTCAAACAAACATCATTTGCCTTCCAAACCATACACTTTGCATCCATAAAACATAATGGGATATTTTTGCCTTAAATTTTCAAATGATATTTAGGATGAAAAAATAACCTTGATTTTCTACAAGGGCCCTTTTTTAACATGTTCTTTAAACTCTTTCCAATAACCCAAAAATATTCAATTTGATGGAGATTTGATTACTGAATTGTATTTCAAACATTTAACACTCGTATTAAGAAGTGGAAATTCAAGTTGAGAGTCATGAAATTACTTCCCCTCAATTACCCTTTGTTTGTATGAATGTTGTATCACTACGTCAAAATGTGGCATCCATGACTTGGAAAATTTATGACTAGTATCCAAACTCAATCATGAAGTCGTATTTACCTTGTGACTATGCGACAATTATGACTACAATCATGACTATGACTATATGATTAATAATTATTTTGTCCAAATGACTAGATGATCATATTGACTCCATTTGACTATTTTATATAAATTGAAAAAACATTAGGAGGGTGAAAGCACATTACAATGGTCAAGATTATTGTCACAAATACTACTTATTAAAATTGTGTGTATTTGAATTTCCACCAAGTTAATATTGAAAGGGTCTTTTACAAATTGTACTTCAAATAAGGCATTTCAAAACCCAAAGAATAAGATTGTAAATTTAAATAATCATTTTGAAATTAATATTAAATTATTAAACATATATTAATGAAAAAATTGTAATCGTACCAATATATTACAAAATGCAAATGAACTTCAAACACCATTCAAATGATTATCAAACTTGATGAAATATTCAATATAAATTTGATTATATCTTTTCAATTCTATATTAAAGGTTTCACTCATGTGATTTCACAAAAAAATATGGACAAGGTTTTTCACTCAAACAAGAAAGTGTGTGAAAACATAAAGTTTGTTGAAAAATCACACTCATTTGAAAGGTAACAAAAATTGTTTTAGAGGTATTGTGTTAAAAATCCTTTTTATGCATTTCTCAAAATGCTAAATGAAATGAAAGAAAAACTACCCTCAGAATAATACAAAATGTAGTTTAAAAAATGCACATGTTTTTGTCCAAAATGTACCATTGTAATGTGCTTTCACAAGGGGGCCTTTAATTTACAAGATGAATGCACCAATAGGATGTAATGTATTATAGAATTGAATGAATGTTTTTACAATGTAAGCTTGTTGTGAAATGGTGCTCACAAAATGCCCATGGCTTGCTCATGGGTATTTTGTGGCAAATGTTATCAACAATTTTGTATCTAATTTTTTTTCATATTAATATCCATATGAATGTTCAAAAAATGATTTGGGAAAAAATGTCACATTTCGCAAATCAACATAATTATATAATACAATTTTACCATGGATCACAAAGACTTGAAAACAATTAGGTTTACGTTGGAACTTGAAAGGTTGAAGGTTTGGGGTAACCTAAGTCACTATGGGTGTCTATGTGCATCTCTTTCACACAAACATACAAAGTTTAACCCAAAACTAACACCCAAAGCCCACATTGATGACCCCACCCTCCAGAAATGGTAGGGGCTTGGAACTTATACCTTATGGTGCCTTTTTCTCCACGTGATCACAAACTTGTATGGGTAGTTGTTTTTTTTCCTTGTTTGCTAACAATGGGGCCAAGGTCATTAGGGATAATATTATTTTAATTATTGTATGTGAATTTATGGTTTAATGTTTAAGGTTTAGGACTACAAATCAAAACCAAGGCAATAGTCTAGCAATAACCATGTTAGGGGCCTCAAGCTTCCTAGGAACAACTTGGACTAGATCTAAACAATGGCATTTGATAGTTCCTAAATGCTATAATTCATATAAGATTTGCTATTTGTTTACTTGCTACAAGATGCACCATTTAATTCATCTGAAAAGCTAGGTTGATGGGGGGAAATGTGTTGTTACAATCCCATATCAAGATCCACCTTGTTGGCAACATTGGGGTCAATAGTGTTGACATTGACTTAGGAGATCAAATGGCAAGGGCCCTCCATCAAACTTGGCAAACATGTGATGTAGTGACAAATGAATCCATGAGGAAAACTTGGAACCTAGCTAGTGAACATCCTTCTAATTTGATGACTAAAATCAAACTTGACAACAACTAAAACGGGGTGAGGTAGAGACTACAAGTGGAGTGTATGACCTTCATTTCTTAAAGTTAGTGGCAAAATCCAAAGTGCCATTATATGAAGGGAATGACCTTTGTAAATTGATAACAACCACTAGAAGAAAATTAGGTTTTTGCAACCAATCAATTTGCAATTACTACAATTATTTTGTTGAACTTACAACTATCATTGGTTATTTCTACAACTATTTTTTGCATTTGGTCATGCTTACAATTACACTACAACTTATTTATGACTAATGGTTTTTTCATTCTTCCATTCAAACACTTTTTAACATGGATTTCATCTAAGAAAACTCACTTATGTCCCATTATATCCAAATGTGATCAAATGAGTTGCAACCCTATATGTATTCAAAGTGTATAATGTGTATTCAAAGGTGTATGGGTTTATAATGTTGTATTAAATGTATTTTACTCATTAATATATGGGTGGATACTAGGATGTTAATGTGTATACAATGGTTTATGTCTAATGGTTCTATTTTTTACAAATTATTTTATATATTATGCATTATTTATAGATAATATTGACAAATACAATTTAAATTTTATACTAAGTGTTGATAGATTTAAAGTAATAAAATTTTAATTTTATAATCATTTCAATTTATTTTTTATGTGCATAACTAATTAATTATATATAATTATTACAATAGTTAATAAGGAAAGTAATCAGTTATCATATGCCATTTAAAATTTTAATATTAGGTATTATATCTATAATTTATTTTTATTAGTAGTAAATATCTAGCCTAAATAGGTAGATAGGAGTTTAGCCTAAGTAAATAAATAGATACATCCTACCTACCTACCTAGTTCAACCTATTTACATATCTACCTACTTAAATTGATTTTGGAAATTTTTAATTAATATGCCATGTGGCACATTTTGATTGTGCCACATGTCACGATTAAAAGCCATCCAAACATTTTAGATTATTTCATAATTTTATTTTTAATATTATAAATAATTAAAACATGGGACAAGTGACAACACATCATTTGTTTTCATTGTCCACTAAAATAGATACTTATTCAACCAATCAAAGGATGAAGGTGTATTTCATTTTTATTTTTTTCATCCAAAGTTCATTGTCATTAGTGACTAATGTCATATGTGACTTGTTCAACATTACCAATGGGATTTTAGTCATAAATGTTGTTCACAATTAAAAAATAGTTGCAAAGACCAAATGTGAAAGAGAGGCAAACATGTATGAGCCATAATTTGCAAGGTTGGCATTTGCGTTCTCTTTGTCTACTGGGTTTAGAATTGGGTATGATGAGGGAAGAATGGAAAGGACATTGAAGAAAATGATGACAAAGGGGGAGGTGAAAGGCAAAGGAAAAGCGAAATGAGGACGAGGTTGTGGGAGAGGAAGAAGAGGATGAGGCTCCGGCCACAAAGAGGTGGGAAGGAGTGTGGGGGAAGAAGACCAAGATGCTCGTAGGTCAAATCCAAAGCACACAATAGGTTGGATGCACCCAGGTTGGCACCCCCATTGCAATGCATTCTACAAAAGCAAGAAATAGCAATGCGAATATTGGTTTTGAGGTGCTGAAAACAGAGCAAATAGAAGAGTGGGGAAGGACTTTGTTAGGGAGGGGCAAAGCAACTATGGTCAAAGATGCAAATATGGGACTAGGGATAAATATTGGGGATCTACAAAACACATAAATGGACGAAATGTAGACAATGGAGAAATCAACATCGCAAGTGAAACATTTCATTTAGGATATTTGAACATGGGTTGAGGGAAAATAAGGGGAATTTGGGCAATGTCGGATGCTGTTTTGAGATCCATATTATTTTATGTAGGAAAACAAAGATAGAAAATGCATTCTAAATTGAGAATGTGTCCTATTTGTAGAGGAAAAGTCGAAATGAAAAGGAGATTCATGTGTGGGCATCCACTTTCCGAAAAGCAATGACATATGAAGATGTGAGAGGAAGATGTCGAATGTGCATTGGAATTTTTAAATGTCAAAAATTGATATCAATTGCAAATTGTCATTTTTCTTCTAGTGCACATTTAATGTTGTTGAATACATGTGCTACAAATAGGGTCACAAATGGGTTTGTTGATGAGCTATTGTCCTTTTTACAAAATTTCATGTTATCAAAACCTAACACCTCCCTAGTCACATTATGAAGCTAAAAATCTAGTTCAAACTCTATGTCCATATATTGCAATCCATGCATGTGACCAAGGATGGGTGCAACAAAAAATGCCTTGTTTGTGGTCAATTCTCCTATGTAGCTAGGATTAATAAGGTGCCAAAAAAGGTGTTAAGGCACTTCCCATTGATCCTTGGGTTGAAAAGGATGTTCAAGGTTCCAATTTTTTTAAAGTTGTAAAAGTGGCACCATGGCAACAAATATCATGATGGATTGGTTTGGCATGTAATTGATTCCAAGGCATGGGTTCACATCAATTGTACATGGCTAGAATTTATAGTAGACCTTCAAAACTTGTGGCTTGGGTTTATGTTGGATGGGATCAACCCATTTGGCAACCGATCAACCACTTGGTCTATTTGGCTAGTTATCATTCTTAATTATAACCTACTTCCATGGCTTATAGCCATTTTTTAATATAATGTTTCCTCTATGATTCTAGGAAAAGAGGTCATGAAAAGCCACAACATTGATACATATCTGGTTCCATTGGTTGAGGAATTGTAAAAACTTTGCAAGGGCATGGATGCATGGCATGTCACTTATCCGGCAAGGACCAATAGGCACTAAAATAAATCGTGTCATTTGCAACCAACCACTTGCAACTAAATGCAACTAGTTGTCACATGCAACTATAGAATGATGTGTGTGCAACTACAATTGAAATATGGATGATTTTTACACTTGGTTTTATGCATATACATTATCATATATTCAAACAATCACACAAGCAACCATAACATAACATTGCAACTTGTATGATGTGGATACCTTATACCCTTGTATGGGGGTAAGGTGTGGGTTACAAAAATGTATGAAAAATCAAAATTCATGTATTAGAGCGTTTTTTGTTGGCTATTCATTAATGCCTTTTCAATTTGGCAAATAAAATTCAAAAATAAAAATTGAAAAGAAGGATTTCAATATAATTTATATTTAAAAATTTATATTTTATAAATAATTGGGAAAAAACACCACATGGCTTATGTCTAGGCTTAACCTAGGTGCCACATGGCATGCCCTAGGTCTATGCCTAGATTAATTAAGTGTCACATGGCCTATGTGGATTAAGCATAGATGCCACATAGCTTACATGGGCTAGGCCTAAGTGCCATGTAAACTACTAAATTAAGCAAATTAATTAGTAAGTATTAAATTAAGTTAATTAATAAGGTTTAGGTTTAACTCTAGGTAGGATAATTATTATTATTAATCATTTATTATTAATATTATTTAGTAACTATAAAATTTATTATTAGTAGTATTTAACCTTTTAGTTATTATTATTAGCTAGTAGGTCTAGTATCTAGCATTAAATTGTAGTTGTTCTAGTAGTTAGTATGTAACAACTAGATATAACTAGGGTAAATATGCCCATCACCAAATTTTACCTTACCACCAAACACCTACCAATTCTCCCTAATTTTTTGTTCTTCTTAAAAGATTTTTGTGTCCATGGGTGTGTTAATGGAAGGTTTAAAATATTTCACTGAAGTTTTGAGTCAAAAGAGCAACAAAAATGAAGCAAAAAGAAGACAAGTTCATTCAAGGAGGAAAAAACACATTAAACCCCCTAGACCCCCCTTACTTTCAAACTTTACATCTTCCTCATTTCCTATTTGTTTTGAATGATATAAGTAGTTATGGGTGCACCATTTGAAATATTCCAAAAGTTATTTGAAGTGCAAAGACAATGGAACAATGACCAAAGAACTTTAGCTCCAAAACTCAAATTGTTCTTATGTGCTCAAACCAAACATTAACCCCTTTCACTTCCAAAGGGTATATTTTGTTCATTTCCAAACCAATTTGAGTGATTTTTGTAGCATTTGATGCACTTGGTTGGAAGATATAAGTTTAACTTAAGAGACAACAAAAAAATTGTCCAAAGATTTATGAATTTTTATTTGCTTCTTTACCCTCATTGCATCTTATGTCATAATTATAATGCAACTACAATGTTTATCCTATATTGTTTGTTATAACCTTGAATTTTGTAAACTATTTAACTTTAGGTGCATTAGTTCAATATAAGCAAGTGACAATTGGGATGAACCAATGAAATAGGTTCAAACCCCCCCCCAAAAAAATCTTATCCTACCTATTTAAATTAGGCTTACCTATCCACCTACTTAACTAACTAGCTAGTTACCTAACATAGGCTTACTTACCCATCTACCTAGGTCTATTTATCTAACTAATTGCCTACCTAGGTGCCAAATGTTGACATCTTATAAACCCTAAATTAGACTATCTAAACTTGATTAATTAATTAAAAATATTAAATGTCACATGTCATTAAATGATTGGACTTAAAAAAATGAACTCGTGTCATAAAAAATGATTTCCATTTAATTGCAAATGTAGTTGCATGTGTTATATGCAACTAAAAATTTGTTACAAATGACCCTTATAAAAAACCAATTTTCTTCTAGTGACATTCCATGTTATCCTAATTTGGTGTGCCCATGACTTACATACATACAATCTACTATCTAGTTAGGTTACCAAATGCTACAATGGTTGACTTGTTTGTGGCCCAAGCACTTATTCTCAACATTCAAAATTTATGGGGAAAAATATCCATCATACTAAGTGGTTGAAACTAAATCAAGTGACTTTGATGGCAAGGTCGAAAGGAGGGCTAGTTTAATAGCTATGATAAGGCATGAAATGTTGTAACATGTTAAATTGTATGAACATTGGAAGTTGATTAATGGCCAAAATGAAGACTATAATTTGTTTTTAAATAGGGGTGAAGTGAAGGTCTATTTTCGTTGACCTACCATATTAGAAGGTCTATTATAACTCCCTTTTTTGTGAATGTTTTATATGCCTTATGATCCTTCTCCAAAGCGATTGGTTGAAACCTAAAATATGACAACTTGGAATTGTGGCAATGTTGTAAGATCTCAAGATATGGCACACATTTGAAATGATGTGTTGTGAAAAACATCTTGTAATTAATGTCATTAGGATTGTTCTTAGTGAGAAGGACACATGGAAGATGTGGCATGACCTCCAAACCTTGGGCATTTGTCAAGCATGCTATTTGAAACTTCACCCTTCGAGGAATGCTAGGTTTGTGGTGATGGTAGCCCCATAGGTCATGCTTAAAGAAGACTAGATCACGTTCTTTCATACTATGGAAAATTTGAAATTCCCTTTAATTAGGATATGCATCAAGATTTTAGAATACATAGTGAAGGGTAGATTGGCGGCCATGAAATCCCATGAGTATCATGTCCCATTCAAAGACATTTTTCCATTGTGTATGCGATATAAAATGACTAAAGAGCATCAAATAACCATCCATGTGAATATGTAGGATATTCAATGCAAGTTTTTGTATATCAAGGTATATGACACAACCACATACCAAGAATTGAAGGATGTAACAATATATTTAGTATGCTTTCTTGAAAAGGTATTCCTTCCAAGTTGTTTTGACCCAATGACACTTAGCTAGTTGTTAATTTGATTGATGAACTTGACTTATGTGGTCCTATGCACTCTTGTTGGATGTGTTGATCGAACATGCAATGAATGACTTGAAAAGAATTCCACATTTACCACATCCAAAAACCATAAAGGTTGTTAGTAAAGTTCTTAATCACCACATACAAGATGACATGTGTCAAATCTTGTCACAAATCCTCATTTTATTTTTTAAGTAATGTGCAATTCAATCTTACATAGAAAGTATCTAGAAAAAAATTCATTGAAAACACAATTTTATGCCATTGTGGAAAATAACTATTGGAACTTGGTTGTTAGCGGCATTCCATTGGGCTACTTTGATATCATGTTTTTGTAGGCAACTCTAATCATGAAAGCCCAAAGGAAAAACACCACAAGCCTTGAATTTTGTTAATTTAATTTTTGGATGTTGGTTGGAAAGTTGTTTTAAACTCATACCATCCTACCAATTCTATGCCTACCATTTCATCAAAGATTATCTAGTAGTTCATTGATGATAATTTGTTAATGTTTGATCACTTTTAGTTCACAACTTTCAATACATTTTTTCTCTCTTTGTTTGTATTCAATGATGTCATTATTTAATAGATAAAATGGTTATTTAATTAACATTCAAGGAACTGAATACATTATCTTTGTGTACACCCCTATTATTAACCCTCTATTTGTTTTTGTTAATACAAATTTGCTTCAATCAACATTTCCCTTCATTTTAAAAAATGTAATGGTGTTGGTAGAAAGCTTAAATTATAAAAGAGTTTTTTTATAAACTATTTAACAAGATTTTCATGATAATTATGTGGAACTTCCAAAGCTATTATTGCCTCTACCCATCTTACTTTTGTTAAGGTTGTGGTAGAGTGAAGAACTCTTCACACTCTATTTGTGCTAGTATTTTTCCAAAAGCTACCTATTCATCAACATATTTTTACATACTAGCTGTTTCTTTCACACCATCATTTTACTGCTCATGAACTAACCCAAACTTTTGCATTTTCATCCATAAATTGATTTTTAATTTATAGAATATTTATGTTTTAACCTCACAGGTTTGAACACATAAAGATATCTTTGAACTACATTACACAATTGCATACAATCCAAAAACCTAAAGTTGTCCAATTAGAAAACATTGTCATTCTCTCTTCATTTAGTGGAAATGTTGTTTAGTCTAACACAACAATACAACAATACATGAACTTTTCAATCAAAAAAATATATTTCAAGGAGCTTCTATGTAGGCATGATTCCAACATAACTTTTTTCACATTCATCCCTATATAACAAAAACAATGTTATTACCCTATACCTACATATTTGTGTGAAATTCACTGTGATTTTGTCAAAATTTATGTATTGTTCCAATATTTTCCAACAATTTACAATGTCTATAGAAATTTATCATTATGTTATTGTTCTAATAGAAATTATCGAACAATTCCTTCCCGTTAGATATCCTCATTTAATTTGTGTCACAAAAAATTCACAACAAGTTAAGAACTTCACATTGACCAAATCCAACATTTTAAGACCTTTATTCCAACAATGAATGACTATAAGTTGACATGTGTGACATATTTTCAAAGGAAATCTATAGGTTGATAAAAATTATTTAAAAAGTAAACAACATGCCATCCATCTCTAAAGAATTTGTAAGCAATTGTAGATCATTGAAAAGTGATTGTTGGAATAGGAGTCAAATCAATGCTTCTATATTGGACTTCTTTGATGATGGCCATGTGGACATTACCATGTGGAGATTTCCATGTGGAAATTTTTGATAACATGGAAGAATATAAATGTTTGCTATAAAATATATTATCCATGTTGAATTTTTTAATAAAAATATTCCTTTGACATGGAAAAAATATAATTAAAATATTTTTTTGTGCTCATGTTCACATGTTCACATTCTTGTTCACCTATTCACAAAATAACATCCTTGACATGTGACATGAATGTATTGTCAATTTGAGTAGCTAATTGAACTTACCATAATCATAGGTAAAAAAATCATTGGTCAAAAAAATTATCAATAAAAAAAATCATTCGTCAATTTGGACACATTGTCAATTTGATTTGTAGTCAAATAGGATGTGTTCAAATTGTTTTGTAAAAAAAATTAATTCATTTAGTTAGTAAATGTGCAAAATGTGACCTTTTTAATTAAAATTTTTGGTTGAAAAAGCCATGATTTCTTGCAATGAAAAAGTTCTAGCCACTCTTTTCTTTTCATTGAAAAAAAACAAACACCTTTTTTTTCAAAATCATTCAAACCTAATGAAAAAACCTTTTCATTTCAAAATAAGGCTTTCATTTGTTTTGTTTGTTTACTTAATTGAAAAAAAAACCTCCACTACGATCCTTTGTTTCATTGAGAGGTCTATCACTATGTGAAAAAACCACTCCACCATTTTTTTTGTTTCATTAGGAGATTTGTTCATCTATACAAAATATTTAAAATAATGTCACCAACAGTGTAATGGATTTTTTGTGTGATAATTTGTTTTTTGGGTTGCATCCTTCTCAACTTCTTCTTTTCATTCTCTTTCTGTTTGAATTTTCTTCCTCCCAATCTACATGATTTGATTACATTCCTCCTTGTAGACAAATGTCTTTCCACCCATGAAAAAATTCAAAAGTTTGAATGAGGAGAGGAGCCATGGAAGTGGGTGGGTCTTTTCAACTCAAGAAAGTCTAACACACACACATGTAGGCACCCATTTGCAAGATTTGATTACAACAATCTCTACAATGTGAAAAACAAAAACATGCATTCAACATTACAAATTTCTAGTAAACTCTTTTTGATTTCTAGGCATGATCCTCCACTCTTAACAATCTTTGTAATGCAAAAAACAAAAACTTGCACTCCACCCAAAACCACACATATTTTCCAAATAATTCTCTCCAATTTTCAAACACACCTCAATCTCTTTGATTTCTAGACACATTCCAACTCCATCTCTTCATATCTTCATGAATACAATTTAAACACACACTCAAAGTCAATTTCTTCAAATCACTTTATGAAAACAAAAACACATGCTCCAACTCCTTTATTTTCTTCAATTTTTTCTTATCACACAAAAGCCATGTTTATCCTTATTGTCTATTTTAAATCTCACGCATGAAAAAAAACAAGGTTTTTACACATGCATGACAATGTGTGAAAACATAAAAACATAGTGTACGTGATCAAATTTTGGGGACCAACAATTTTGGTGGTCCCTAGAGTTTGATTCATTGTTATTTTCCTTTGTCATGTGTTTTTTGTGCATCTAACCTTTCATCCTTTATTTCCACCAAAGACAAGACCATAACTCTATATCTAAAGTATTTCATAACATTGATAATGTAATTTGATGTGTTCACAAAAAAATGATCTTATGATTTGGCATGTAACAAAAAAAAAAAAGATTTATAATTAATTTATTAAACCTATCAAACTCACAAAGGGCTTCATTAATTTTTGAACTTTATAAGTTCTAGTGGATTATAAAAAACCATGAACATTTTGTAAAACACAAGTTGTTTCATTCCATTTTAGAATGATTCACAACCCTATCCAACTTGATGGTAGCTAACATTGGATGAGCTTGAAGTTTGTTATATGGAGGGATTACAACATGTTGCAAACAAAAATTGTCCATGTTAGCATTCACCAAATTTGCACAAAAATCACATTTCTATTCAAAAATAATAATAAGACACTTCCATTAGCCTATTAATATGCCCCTTAATCTTTTCGTTGCAACTCACCTAGAAGTAAATAGTATGTTGCAATTCGTATTAATATTGTGAATCATCAAAAATTCAAATCACTTCTTATAATGAGAGGCTTCAATGATTGGCCCATCACAGAAAAAACAAGCTTCAAATGTTAAACATGTTCAACATAGAGCTAATGTATGCTTTCCATTTGACCCACCAATGGAATATGTAATTGGAGGACTTTGGGCAAAGAACATGGGATAAAATCATGGGCATGGGAACCATGTGAACAATGTAAGGAACATTTGACAAAGCACATGGGATAAGTTTAACAACCACATGGGAATTATGGGAACAACATAAGGAACATGTGATAAAAAAATGGGATAAATTAAGGAATATTTCAATACAAGGGGAAAAAGTGAAAAAAAAATGGGAACATGATTAGGAACATGGAAGGGAACAAAATCCTTCACTTGAAAAAATCTTCATGTACTCACTTGTTCTACTCATACTATCTCAAATCATTGGATGCCTATAAAATATTTTCCAAATTGTGTTCGACATCCCTTTTTGCCAAGGCTAGGGTTAAGTGAATTCTAATGTTAAGGGGAATATTGAGGGGCTTACAACTAGTGGATTTTTTGGGGGGCGAAATTTTGCCAAATTTTGATCTAAAATATATCATTTTGACCTCTACAAAGGATTTCTAATGAAAAAAATGACCCAAATTCACTAGATTTTGAAGAAAAAAAATCCAAATCGTTAGATTTTCATGATGAATTCCAATAGGTAGCCAAAAATATAGAAAGATTTTTGGTTTTTCCTTCTTTCATATGTAGCATGAAGCCAAATTTGGCTAAAGCCTCTTATGGGTGATCGCCATTCCAACTACATCACAAAAATGGAAAAAAAACGACAATGGAGTTTTTCGTAAAATTAGGAAAACACATCACCACAACCTTGAATTTGGTCCAAAATTAGATGAGATTCAAAAAAAAACTTGCAAAAAAAAACATTAGCTTTCAATGGGGGTGAAATTTAGAAATGCACCATTTTTTTGTGCCAAATTGAATTTCATTCGGTTTTTATTCCCTTTTCCCTTTTTCTTGAGCACCTCCATTAATGCTACATATGTTTTCATTGTTCTTACATGTACAAGAAATAAAAGCCATGTATATAAAAATCATGGACATGAACCCATCCATCAAAATTATAAGGCAAATGATAACACAAGTAGACACAACCTAAAGAAAAGAATGAAAGCAAACAATCAATGAAAAATAGGAAAAAAAAAAACCTTATGCAACTAGGACCCAAGGCTATGAAATGATGATTAATGATAACAAATAAGAGCTAAGATGAAAAAACAATTGTTTGCCACAAATCGGCTACTAATGGAGGTGCACTAGTTATGATGTGTGGAAGAATGAAGAACCCCGACCAAGTGCAACAACCCACTAAAGAATCATTATGGCTTGCACATGCTGCAGGGCTATGGACACATGTTGTCAATAGTGGGAAATGAACATCAAAGGGACTAAAGAAAACTATTGATGATTCACAATAGTGGTTTGTGCATAAGCGATAAAAAATGAATCAAAACGAGAATGAAAACACCCATATGTTTCAATAGCAAGGGGAATGGAGTCATTGTTTGGTGCTTGTTTGGTATAGGATCGTGTCTTTTCCTGAGCAGCCATTGTGTTGCATGTGTTGTCGTCATTGGTGCTTGTTGCACCATATTTGTGCAAATCAAATCAACAATGACAAGGTCCATCAAAGTACGAAAATCGTCATTGGTAATAAGAATATCCATTCATTGTCAAATGTGGCAAGGAAAAATGTGAAAGACCTCTTTCTAAACATGTGTTTTGCTTTCCAAAACAATAGCTATAGCAATATCTCAAAATGTGTTGTGGGATGTTGTACACTCATTCCCATAGGGGCACCAAAACAAATGGGTACCTAAATTGTCAATGGTATGACCACACTAACACCATGAAAAGTGGGCAACTATAGGAGGTGGCAAGCCAAAATGGGTACATAATGTTGTATAAAAGTGAGTTGATGATAAATAAAATGTTGGTGTGGTAGGACAAGTTAATAACCAAGTGCTTGTCCCTGGATTCGCACATGAATTACGTGCTTGCGTAATATCCGAAGGAATGTCTATGAAAAGGGAAACAAATGCATGTTCCTATAAGCGATCCACCAAATAAGTGTACAACTGGGGGTAAAATTGAACCACTAGGCTCTCAAAGGGTGGGACATGAGAACAAACACCTTGGGGTAACATGGTTCGGACATTTTAGAGTGCCATTTAAAATGAAGAAATGTTGGTCTAAACATGTGTTACTACATCTAGAAAAATAGGGCGATCATCCTGCTGGAAACGAGTGACAAATGCAAGAGTGAACAATGCCTAACACCCCAAGAATGTGGGGGCAATAATCCAAACCACAAAAAGGAGGCCAAACCCGCCTGAAGAAGCAAGAAGAGTGGCGTGACAACGAGTTAAATGATCGATAGAGTAACCAAAAGATCCCACACCAAGTAATTTTTCCAACATAACTATGGTACGATTATTGAACTCAACATAATGCTATAAAATACCTAAAGATGGAAACATTATACAAAGCAAGTAGCTTGGGCACTTGGCGTAACACAACGAAAACATCACAAAAATCGCATAATGATATGCAAACATAGGGAGATTAGATATCATCTCGAGATCCTCATGGAGAACCTTAGCCACAAACAATTCAACAAATGATGTGGATCGCATTGGTGCACCCAAAATACAAAAATTCAAGTTGGGAGTAAGAAAGCCAAGAACAAGTGATATAGAATGGGCCAACCTTTGAGGAGACCAAGCTACACATTTCGTTGGCTACATTGAAAGACTTAATGTTAATAATTATTCCTATAATCATAAAAATGCAAGAACCACATTTGATGCAAGACCTATTATATGTGTATTATCCACCAAGGAAGGGAAAACACAAGTAGGGTGGGTTGCTATTATAGGGCGAAGAACACAAAGGTGAACTAAAACAAATAACACTTTTCCCAATGGGTCCTTTTGTCGTGTACCTAACTCTGACAAAATGACTATGAGATCCCCATGTCAAGAAGCCTAATAATAATACAATGGGGATGGACATGCATAAAATTATTGAACAAATGGGAAAAGCTAATCCAAAGAACTAGGCGAAAACCATAACTCTTGAAAAATGGTAGATCCTGACATTGAATTGAAGGTGTTACGAACATCCACGTGTAACACCACCAAATTTGGATGTGAATGTAACATCGTTTGAACGTCGTGAATCACTGTTTCACACTCGCCATGAGTTGTTACACCAAACTGATGAAGACTAAAATGCTCCACGAAAGTATCCTTAAACTGAATAACTAAAGTGCGAGCAACTAAGCGATAGGTCACTTCATTAATCACAATGGGACATATGCCTCCAAATTACTTTTCCAATGCTTATAGTAGGGATGTAGAAAGTAAACATGATATTGAAGGTGAAATATGACCTTGAGCAATGTGCCCACAAACTTCGAAAAAGAGGTCGAAACCATTTGTAAAATTATTTGGGACAAAACAGTCTCATAAAAGTTCATACACCATATGTGAAATGCCACCAAAAGAAAGATGCGATGAACAAACCAAAACAGAGACAAATATTTCTTAATCTAAAGTAACCTTTGTTTCAGGCTGGAAATCATCAACGATAGGGGGGAGATCAACCTTAACAAGTGGGCGACGAAGGCAAAGGACTCCTATGGTTTCATTAGAAAGGGTTGCAGGTGTGCTTGGAGCTAATGCACGTACTATTCGAGCATACTCCTTCACATGAACAAGGGCTTGTGCATGCTATAAACGTGTTAATGGAGGTGGGATAGGATTTGGAGTTGACTTTGAACATTTTTGAAAAGTTAAAATGAATGTTTTAATCATGTGTTCTTCCTATAATGTTTCCTAGTCGTCACCCCTTATCGACATAAGCGAATGGGAGTTTCTTGATGGCCTTTCTCACCACCTCATGGAAGTAAGGACAAACACCAAAAAAGGAATAACAAAGAAACACATTTTGCAACATCAAAAGTTTTGGATGCAAATCGAAATAAAAGGATATGCAAAGCTTGCATATACTATAATTACCTCGAACCTTGTGCATTAAATCTTGAGTTTGAGCATTTCATACCCAAATTTAATAAAACTTCCTTACTTTGCAGACCTCATTCAAAGAGGGGATAGGGGGTGAAAAGAGGCCCAAAGATAGGCTAAAGATAGGATGACTTTAAGGAAAACTCTAATGAACTTTCAATTAATTTTCAAGCTAGGTGGTCAATGGCCATATGTTATTTTAGATCTTTGGGCCCCTAGTTATGAGTCACAAATAGAGTACTGATAAATTCCATGTAAGCCATGAAACCATCTTTTGTGCAACTTTTGTTGTTAAACCAAGTTTATGCTTGATTCGTTAGTGCAATTAACTGATCCATGTTGTAAGTTGTAACATGTTTATTTTACCACATACAAAGGGAAGTACATCCCTTGAAAACCTCAAAGAATGGACCCTATTTTTGAAACAACATTGTTCAAAAATGTTCAATACATTTCTTTGCAAATTCAATGTTTGATGAAGATAGTGTGGATTGGTATAGACAAAATTTACATTGTTGCAATTCGGAGAAATAAACCACAATATTAGAATGCAACAATCTAGATGTACCATGGGAAGGCATCCATACATATTCAGAATTGTAGTTAATGAGAACATCGGCTAGAATTAATGACCATATTCAAATCTAACAAGATTTCACGATGCAACTTTGAAACCAACTTGAATTTATGAGATTGAAACATTTATAATTCTTGTGATTTTAGCTCCTTGAATTGAGAACATGGCTGATGAGTCCATGGTTGTGCAGATCAGGAGTTTGGACTTCCATGTCCAACTCAAACTAGAACAGTTTTGACTGTTAAGTACAACTCTTTGTTCATTTTAACTTTAGTGTAGTTTGCAATTTGATGGTGTTTAGTAGCATTCTCCACTGGCAGCACTCCAATGGCATGTACAGACTATTCTGGATGAAGTATAACCTTTACATAGTTTGAAACTGGGTTCAAGCCTCAAGACACACATAGGATAAACCAAGCTACAATAGGAGGGCCAGTAAAAGAAAATGATTACTTTTGATGGGTCAACTATAATGATTGGCCTAGCTCATCCTCACTTTATATTCTCCAATTTTTCATGGGTATGGGTGGTAATGAGAGAATAATTAACAATGTGTTGGATGTGGTAAACAATGGTAGAGGCCGAAATACAAGATGTGGGTGAAGAATTGAGATGCTCTCAAGTTGGTGGATTTGAGGTGAGTACACTAAGAGTGAATATTTAGATCAATAAAAATTACTTGCTTATATTGTACTGGTGTTAATTACACTACTAAATTGTGTAGGTTTGGGGAGATTATGTTATTGCTTGAACATATCCTTGGGAACATGATTAGTACTTGAGTTCTCAATGAAGGTTGCAATGGTGGTTGAAAGGGAATGTCACATGAGTAAATAACAAATGGGCTTGAATTCCTATAATGTGGCCATGCTGTTGGGTGAACAAGTGTAGGTCTGATGATGGTAAATTATGGGTGTGGAGTAATTTGTAAATTCATGTTTGAAGGTTATCAAATGTGGCAAAAAGCTTGTGTGCAAAATCTGTTTATCAATCCAACATTCCAGTGAAATAGGTACGTACAAGTTGGATTTGCATTTTTAAGGCTTCAAGTGTATGGGGATGGCATGCCATAAATCTAGAATCATTGGTTCCCACCAAATTAGGTATTTAAGAAAAATGTGAACTTGCAGAATTTCAAACATGTGGAGATTCTACAAGTGCAAATCCAATTAGATTTGGGATGAGTTCAACATCCTTTAATTGTTATGCTCAAAATATTCATATGTCGGAATAATTAGTTAATTAATTCTTTATTAGAAGGAATTCCTTTCATATTACTAGTGGAAATACCCCCATCCATACCACTGACCAGTGATTTGACTTTTTAATATTTGCAACTATGGTAATTTTGAGCTGGAATAGAAGAGTTCTGTAAGGTAAGCCAAAGCTGATAAACACATGCAAGTTAACATGGCCAAAGTGAACTAACATGCACCACTGCACCATGTAGGACGGTCTATGGACATGATACACTTCTTTGTTGTATTCCTGACCCATAGCTAACCATGTTGATTAGTTATGCACCAATCATCCACATGCATCTACCCATCTAGTAGCAACCAATTGTCTTACCTCCTTACCTATCTATGTAGTAACCACTTACATTCCCTACCTACTTACCTATGATACATACATAGGTAGTGCCCTAAGTAGGGTGATGGAAAAGTAGAAGGGATAAGCTACATGTGGAGTCCTTTGTCAAGAATTACAAGGAAAACAAGGGGAGTTTCACACTGTGGCCTTGCCATTTACATTAAAACGTTTCTTAAGGCAAAAGAAGAATTATGAAGACTCAAATATTTCACCATGCAATAATAAAATCTTCAAAAAATCCTCTAAAAGAAACGAAAATATCAAGATATTATAACTCTATAACTAATCTCAAGTTTCAACACAAGCCAAAACATCATCTTTCAAAAATCCTCGTATAGAAATAGACCTATTACCTAGGGGTCAAAATCCCTTAAGCTACTATACTCTATAATGAATCTAAACACAATATCCTTGCCTTGGTAGGCAAGGCCAATGAACTAACACAATGAGCTAGTATAATTCATTGCCTAGACTTGGGATCCTTATAAGGCAGATCATGGTAGTTCATATATGTGTGTGTAGAGAAGAAAATTAGCCATGAAACTTTATGACAAGTTATGGTGCATAAAACCCAAAAAAAATTCATAACAGGGGACTTCTCAAGTTTGATGCCACTACTGGTGCTTGACCAAAAGACAAAATTGAAAATAGGACCAACAAGGAGGCTTGATATTAGGAATAGTACTTCACATGAGAGGTCAAGATGAGATGCGCTCTGATGGTTATTGTTGTCGTTTTTCTGTGAAAGGTAAAGGAATAAAATCCTGTAGTCCGTGAAAATCAAGTCATCTAAGAGGCATGCTCAGCATGGTCCTTGGGGAGAAAGAAGGAATCCATTCACAACAATTGATGAAGTATCTATCAACTGTGTAGTAGTGCTTGGGATGATTTCAAAGATCGAACAAAGAATACTCATTTTATACACTGATGGAGCTTTCCAATGCATCTCTTGGCAAATCCCATTGTGCAAAACTTGGGTCCACCATTCTATGTGTCAAACTATGGTTCTTGTTAGTGTATACAATGTGCTATAATTCAATTTTTTGGGCTATTAGTTTGCTACCAGTGGTCAGCAGGTATCTAAAATTTAACCAATCAGCTGAGTAAGGTAAAATAAAAGTTATATAAAAAAAATTGTGAGCTCAGTAACGGAATATATGAGGCTTTTATATACTTTGGAATCTGGATAGCTTGAAACATGGTTGAGAGAAGCCTTCTTCAATGGAGCCATGGAAATTGGTTTGCCATGAACAGGTTAGCTTGAAGCAAAGATGCCTTCTTTGATGCAGGAAAGTATGCAAGACAGTATGAAAAGTGCATGCTACTTCATGATTGTGAAGGTGATCTTGGTCATGACCCTTTGTTGGATTGTCTTGTTGCGGCCTTAACAATCCTAAGCAATCATATTCCACTACTTGGATAGCAACATATATGGAATAATATGTATATGTAGGTAAGGTACACATATATGCCTGCCCAGACATCGTGCCTAGAAGGACCTCTTCCTTGTCCAAGGATAGGCACGGTTGGTACATCTTGATGAGGTATCTCGAATTGATCAAGTATTGTATTGTTGTAATTTCTTCCTAAGTGTCTCAATATCCTCATAAATAAGGGTGACTTATGAAGATATTGAGACACTTAGGAAGAAATTAGAACACACACACACACACACATATTCATTTTTTTGATTTTGCAAAAGGATTGAATTTTTGCTGATAAACACATTTCATACTAAATTATCCTCTATTTCTTTTGCAAGGTGGAGAAAATTTGCCAAGAAAAAATCACTGCGACTGTGTATTTGTTGCCTTGAGCTTGGGTAAAGGTTGTAACAAGCCATTTACATAGTTGAGGTATGAGTTGTGGAGACTAGGTTGATGGCATTCTACTGGTTGTAGTCAAGTGAAAGGCGGATATTGTTTGAATATTGAGAATTCATGACCATCAAGGGGTGCTTGGGTTTATAACTCTACAACAATGTCATGCTAGTTGTCACCTCAAATTTGAAGTGTTTATTTGGTCACACTTGGTTTGTCATTATTCTCATTAATATCCTCCATCCATGTATTTTTGATGGAAATTTCTTGAGGACATATAGGCTAAGTGAATGTTGTGGGAATTTGATAATGTCTTGTCTAGAAAAAGCCCATAAATGGGAAATGAATAGGAGGAAGACAACATTTTCAATATCTTAGTACATACTACATACATCCAATTCCACACGGTTACCACCACCCCTTGGGATTGTCATGTTTTGCCCACCACTTCATACCTTCATATTGACAATGTCACACCTTGAGATAATCATATATGGCCCATCATTTGATACTCTTTAGATTGGCTATGTCATCACCCCCCAAAAAAAGGAAAAAAAATCACGAGATGAGAAAATTGTTTGCGATTAGAACATCCTCATGGTCAAGAATCAAGAAAAGTGGACAAAGCGTAAAGTGGAAGAAGGAAGAATTTTTAACAACCACAAAATACAAAGAGTGTCAACAAGATAATATTGAGGCATTTAAAAAATATAAAATGGAACCAAAAAAAAAATGATTCTAGGGTTGACCAAATGGAGAGGATATTTCATTCAAATTACCTAAAACCCTATGAGAAATTTTGGTGCCTTGTTTGTCTGGTGATGAGCTGCCAGTGCATGTATGGACAAGTAGACCACACTTGAATTGGATAGACTTTACGGGTATGAAAAGCTTGTTGTTCACCAATGGAAGGCCAGACTCAACACTATACCTACCGATTAATGATGGCCCAAGTTTCAGCACAGAATAATGTACTTAGTTCCATCACCTGCAGGGTTGGGCTCAATTGTTGTGGGATTTCATACAAATTTCACGTTTTTCACATGGCCACATTGCCCATCTGACCCCGCTTCTTTTGCTCGCTCACCAAGCTGTTACATTCCACAACATCTTGGGGAAGTGAATTCTGGACAAGTTATTCCTACAGGGGGATACATACACTCACAACAGAAATATTTCCTTCTTTTTAGAATCAATAAATAATTCTTTCAGTGAGACAGTAGAGTCTCCTTCCAAACCCAACAAGTAAACAACTAACATAGCAAGTTTTCTATAGTATTTCAGTATTTACTAGTGTGAACCCTGTGCATAATGCACAGGTGTGTTATTTCAACAATGTTTGGTTGATGTTTTTGGTTTTTTAAAAAAACTTTTCTTTTCAAACAACTGTCCGTGGCCACTGTCCATCCGGAGTCACTGTCACAGACAGACCAAGTGAATTAATCAGTATTTATTTTGAATGGTAAAAATTGGGGGGAGGGGGGTGTTTCGGGGTCTGGTTCTTGTGACTCCCGACTTGAGTTAACATCATTTTGTTGGAACTGGCACAAGAACCAGCCCATGGAGAAAATGTTTTGCTAGATTCGGAATCAAAACTGGAACAGTGAAAAAACCATTTTTGAAAACAGGGTCAAGATATATGTCTGTAAAAAAGTTTGACTTCAATTTTGTTTTTTGATAATTAAACTGAACTTTATAATTAATTATTAATTATAATTAAATGTTCAACTCTATACTTATATAGACCCTTATTTTAATTTTGTTGTAAAACTTTGTACTCACATAATCTTTAGAAATTGAAGAATGTGCAATGTGTGTACATGGAATTGAACCTGGTTCAAAAAAAATCAGATTCAAAAAGTTCTTGAATTTTGAAAAGATGTAATAAAACTGAAATCAA
>Ga0116229_10000354_pt1 | contig 57925 bp, 45 predicted proteins | sample S1TSphgellanicum_3_FD_87313 | JGI IMG/M metagenome (GOLD analysis project Ga0116229, IMG submission 87313) | Host-associated microbial communities from peat moss isolated from Minnesota, USA - S1T2_Fc - Sphagnum magellanicum MG | ecosystem: Host-associated > Plants > Peat moss > Unclassified...
GCCCCCGCCCCCCCACACTCCAGTCCCCAAAATGCTAATTTTTCTCTTGCATCTGTTGCAAAGCATGGCACCTAAGAAAAACACATTCAAATCTCGACACCATCGTCAATTTCTCCATTGCGATCACTGCCACAAAATCCCCGCACTCCATCGATCAAGCTCCCTCACACCAGGTATATATCCTGTCTCGTGTGTCTGTGTCCATGTACCTCCTCGTGTTGTGTACTGTGTGCCTCTCTCTCTCTCTCTCTCTCTCTCTGTGTCTGCAGTCAGTACCTCTTTCGATGAGCATTGAAAAAATCAGTTGTTCCCTTTGCACAAAGAAATCGACAAAGATTTAATAAAAAAGACCATGTGCTGTGGATGAGCATTATTATGATTTTTGGTAGTGCCAATGTGGTCTTTTTTTTTTTTTAAATTTAATATTAGATTTTTAATTTTAAGTTATTATTATTATTATTATTATTTTGGGGGTCAATTTAGTGATGTAGCCAAAGTGATGATCATCCCTAGAAGATTTTAGCCAAATATGGCTGCATGCTAAATATTAAAGATTTTTATTTTTAAAAAAATGCTTCTATGTCTCCGGCTACTACTCCACTTCAACCATGTATACCTAGATATCTGGCGATTTTTTTCCCTATTTTTTGTGATTTAGCCAAAGTGATGATCATCGCTAGAAAGATTCTAGCCAAATATGGCTACATGCTAAATATTAAATATTATAAAAAAAACATGCTTCTATATCTCTGGCTACTCTACTTGAACCATGCATATCTATCTATCTGACAAATTTTTTCCTTTTTTTTGGTCTAATTATGGCTATTGAGAGTTGCCAAAAATGCTTTGAGTTTCAGCACTTTACATTTTTAATTTCCCTTTTTGGATATGTATAGCCAACCACACACCAAAAAGGTTGGAAGTAGTATCAATGTTTTTTTTTGGGGTCAATTTTGTGATGTAAAAGTGGCAATCACCATAGGAAAGATTTAGCCAAATTCAGGTACAAGCTAAATATGAAACCAACATTTTGAAAACATGTGTTTATATTTTTGGCTAACTACTTGAACCGTGTATAGAAATATGGCTATTGAAAATCTCAAAAAGCAATTTTTTTTTAGCATGTTCAACTTTTAATCTCGTTTTGTTGGCCATGGCTTCTATTTATGACGATAGAGTGATGGGAAAATTGAAACAAATTGGGTACAATGCTCTTGTATTCGGCACACACTTTGACTCAACTCCGACAAATTCAAGGAGTTGTTGTTGCTTGGCACAAGCTGGATTATTCTTTCATGTCCCTAGGCCTCTCGCTCGAAGCTTCCATAGAGTGCAAACAAAAGTGCGGTTGTTCAACTCGGTGTTTTTTTTCCTTTTTTTGCACTTTTGTGATATAGCTGACATGACAATCATCTATAAGAAGATTTAATCAAGTTTTGTTAAAAAAATTTCATCATCTTTTCTATTGTTTGGTACATAGTACTAAAGCCTTTTTTTTTTTTAATTGCAAAATTTAGCAAGTGAAATATTTGAAAGGTTTAAAAGGTGATACCTTTTTTTTTCTTTTTTTTTAAATTCATCAATTGGTGAAATTCTTCTTCCCCAAAGAAACTTATGGTTCAATATGGGATCAAATGCATCCAAATGAAGAAAAATTCTCAAATCTGATGAATGTGTTTGGCTTTATGACAAACTTTTCACTTGTGATTGAATATTGAAGGATATGAGGTGCATTAGTTTGTGATTGACCCTTTAATTGAAGGATTGAAGTTTGAATTTGGGTTAAAATAGTTGTTGGTGTTACACACATAAATCAAATGACATAAATAATTTAAAATGATGTCTCATTTTCAAATTGAAAAGTTTATCATTTACAAAACTTGTAAGAGTTCAAACTAAAGACATAATAAAATTCACCCAACAATGTGCACAAACAAAATCTGCATAAAAACATTAAAAACTTGCAACAACAAACTTGCATGTTTTGAAATATCAAATCATTAAAAATGATTAACAACACACAATTTCAAATTATATTTCAAACATGAAATATTTCGAACCTAATTCATAGTTGAATTGGTTCCAAGCTAAAACATAATTAAGTTACACTAACTTAATTTAGCACTAACTTATTTTTAAGGTGCATTCACACTTGGTGTTAAGAACTCTAGTATTAAATCTTCTAACACCAAGCTAATCATTTAGAACCTAAACCTATTTATCACAAAGATTTTATGTTAAGTTAACATTCAGTTAATATTAAATAATCACCCATTTGACATTGAGTACCACTTAAAATGTCGCCTAAATTTTCATTTAACATTGACTTAACATTAAATGTGAATGTACCTTTAGAACTTTAATTCGAGAGGTACATTAACATTCCTAATAGTCATAGTGTGTTACCACATTGGCACTTACAACTATTGTTATGCACTTGAACATAAACCAAATAACATAAATCATTTAAAATAATGCCACATCTTCAAACCACCCCCCTATATGGGATTAAAGTCCTCTTATTAGCCAAATAAAAACATAAAAAAATTAATGATAATAACTATGAAAAAGAAGTAAATTTGACCATTCACATTATGAAGATGACACAAAATATAATTATGCACATGGTCTTTCTAGGTCTAACTATCTCATCATTCCAATAATAACACTTTGGAAAGTAACACCTTTTGCACATGCAAAATAACATGTCCCATAATCACGTCCACATAGTTGATGTTATATATTACAAATACATGTAATTTCACAAGTTCAAATCTATAGATTCAAGGCTAATAACCACCTCCTTAAATAATGGCATAATGCAATGCACTTCAATGTTGGACAATTGTTAAACTTTCTAGAACCATTAGTATTACATGTCAAAACAAAGGTGCTTGTTGTTCACATGTTTAAAGCCACACATTTGGATCATCTAAATTAATTATTATCATTGCATCTTGTCAAATTGAAGTTGGTAGGTGGGGTTCATGATCAAACAATAAAAAATATGGTGGAAGCGACACAATGAAAATTTGTCAACTAAACCTATACTCCATAGTTGACCATGGTAAATATAGATCCTAGTTTCTAATATGGCTCTTTTGAAATTCACACTTTCACAAACATGACTTAATCATGTACACCATCCATTCAATTGACCCCTTTGCCTTAGGATGGTTTCTTGAAATAATGTGATGATCCATCAATGTTTTCTCACATAATTCTTGGAACCCACCACAAAATTTTGTAATTGGTAAGAAAAGTTTAGATTGAGTAGTGCTAAGTGTGTTGGTCACCTTATTGCGACCCCAGATGCAACCACAATTTCAAGTACAACTAATAACAATTTGACTAATATAAACAAAAATGATAATGGCACAACCACCAAAAGTGGTGGTGCCATCCTTTCCATTGGTGGATGGGGCCTTGTGCCAACATTCAACTCCATTGTGGAATTCTTCCTAGAGTTGCAAAATGTTTACTAAAGGTTTTAGATGGAAAAACTATGGAGTTTGAAAAAAATTCAACATAAATCGAATGAGAGCTTATGGGAGGCATACATGCAAATAAGAAGGTTGATCATTGTGACACAAAAGGTCACTAAACTCCATGTTGTTCAGTTCTAATATGGGATTTTGGACAAGGAACTTAGGTAACAAGTCTAAGATGCTATGTTATTTTAACTTGCACAACCCACATTGGTGAGTGTCTTCTAGTTGTTGAAACACGATGAGCTGAACATGGTGGAGGAATGAGTGGTGATTGTGAAGTTTAAGAAAATAGCTTGGAAAGACTTTTCAACATCATTAATTCAACAATCATACGACCAACAAAATAAGGTTGCGCCATAAAAGACTAAGGGAGTGAAACCCATACAAGACGATGCTTCCTCCTCATATGCCATTGAGCAAGGCGAAAAAGGAAAATTGTTGGAGTTGTGAGAGCATCATACTTGAAGTTTTGTCCTAAATTTCAATACATTAAAAAAAAAGTTGAAGAAATTTTTTCTTGTTGGGCATGATTAATGGGCAACCTCCACTCAACTTACCAATGTGGCCATTGGAGAAGATTTGTGTTGATCATCAGGTCAGATGTCAGATTTGAGATCTGATGTTCTGATGGGCACAGACTGGGCCAAGGCTACTACAAAATACATTGTGATCTTTACCGATATCTTTCACACCCAAACCTCCTTTTGTATTCATTTCCATCCATAACGTCATACCTGTCCCTTCTTCCACCCTTTTGAGATTTCAGATTCTCATTTCGCGCACAGTTTCACTTCTGGAGAAGCAATTTTGTTGGTTTCCTTTTGTATTCATTTCTATCCGTAATGTCATACCTGCCCCTTCTTGCACCCTTTTAAAATTTTGGAGTCTCATTTGGTGCACTGGTTCAGTTCTGGAGACACAATGTCATTGCTTTCCTTTTGTTTTTTCATTTCTATCTGTAATGTAATACTCCCCTTCTTCTTGCACCTTTTTGACATTTCGGATTCTCATTTGGTGGACTGGTTCGGTTCTGGAGACCTAGTGTCATTGGTGTGGCTGTATCTATTTCGCATTGCATTTCGGCTGTCTCATGAAGACCCACCAAAACAATTATTTAATGTATTTGGATGGCAAATTCTAATGCAGAATTTGACTTCTGAGAAATGTTGAGGCCTTTCAATTTTCAAGAAAGGCTCTTCTACTGTTGGAAAGTATCGTCCATTATAGGGACAAAGCTCTGAATAATTTCACTACTCATGTGATAATATCATAATAGATCATGGAAAATTCAACAATTTCATATTTAAAAAATGAATTAATTTTTTGGGAAAAAAAATATTATTTGTTTTGTCAATGTGGAAACTGACCTTACGCTATGGTATGTAAGTGTTTAATGTTAAGAAGCCTTCCATTTTGTAAGGAACTTTTTAAAAAACTTGTGGAGAACTCACATTCCCAAAAGAAAAATGATAATGTCACCTTCTGCTGATTCTCAGCTCACATAGCTTCTCATTTGTTCAATGCTTGACCTATAGATTGTAAGCACAACTAGATGGAATATGGGCCATGGCCCAAGCCCCACTTTATACCAAGAGTAAAGGCCAAGGTTGAACTCAAATTGAGCATTCCTATTGGTGCAATGACTGAGATCAGCTACAAGGGGTTTATACTAGGAGTCAAGGTTGAAAATGAAATCTATCACTGACTCGGCCCCAAGATAGAAAAAGAATATCTATCAACATGGGAGGGCAATTTGCAACCCTTGGGGCCAATGTTGCTGTAATAAGTTATTATTATTTAAATGAAATTCATATCCTAAGATCAAAATAAATTCTAAATCAAACCTTATATCTTCTCATTTTTTTTCATTTCATCCTTTGTCATTTTCCTCTCTTCTTGTTGGGCTTTTGTGCTTATTTGTGAATGATTGAGGGAGTTATAAATTTGATGTGTCTATGTTCATCCATGGTGATCTCACTTTTAAGGTTGATCTGACTTTTAGGGTTTAGCATCTTGTTGAGCTTTTGTGCTTATTTGTGAATGATTGAGGGAGTTACAAATTTGATGTGTCTATGTTCATGCATGGTGATCTCACTTTTAAGGTTGATCTGACTTTTAGGGTTTAGCTTGAGAAAAGAAGCAAAGATGAGAAGAAGAATGAAACCAGGAAAGAAAAAAACATATGATGAGTTGAAGCTTTGGTCTTTTTTTTAATAGTCTTACTGGCTTTTACACATGAACTCATTACAAATAATATCTTGGGGGCCAAACAACATGCCAAGAAATGCTCAAAATTCCCACTACTAGCCCCAAGATTCTTTTGCCTCAACTCCTAGTCTAAAGTAAGCCTAAATATAATGAAAAGCTACTGTTGAGGCAAAATTTGTGATGACAACAACCTAATAGAAAGAGACACTATGGTTGATAGCTCTCTCCTATGCATCCACATGCATTTACACAACTAGTAGCAGTCACACTGAACCAGCACCCCACCAGTGCACCATCCACTGGATGCCCATTATTACTCAGTTGTGGATGAACCTTAACTGAGTTAATATTTGGTTTCTCCTTGGTAATCCATTCTGTAAGAAATAGGTCTTAGATATATGTAGAGAGACAGGTAGGAAAACAGGTAACAACTACTAGGTAAGTAGATGGTTGATAGTTTATACATAGGTAAGGGCTGTTATTACTACCTACCTGCTAACAATCTGCTAAGGTTGTTCCTTTGCAGGTGGGTAGTATCTAGGTAGTAAAAACAAGCAACTGAGCTAACCACCCTGGTTAGCTCAGGAACTGAAACCCAACAGAAAACTGTTTCCTGACCATTTACCATTCATCCACTGGCTTTGAACACCAGTGACAATGGAATCAATGACCGTATAGTGCCATGTGTGCCTGTATGCAATGGGTTATGTGACCTACCAATGCACCATCCATTTGAAACCTATTTCCACTCCGCAAAAGGGTACATTTTCATGGTTATCACTCACTCACTCACTCACTCCTAAAATTTATAGGCTAAGATGACTTACAGGTGTCCATCAGCTGGGAATCTTGAACTTTGGGTAATGGTGGAGGGGGAGCCACTCACAAAAAAAAACTAGTGCAAAAATCAAACTAAATAATTGACAAATATTACAAGTTTTTGCATGAAAACCACATGAATGTGAGTGGGGATAGTAGATATGATGGGCAAACAACAATCATGAAAACGTTCCATAAAAGTCACATAATCCAGCCTTCGGAGCTTCAAGAAACTCCAGGGCTGAAGGGAAGACAATGGTCAGTAACAATAGGGAATTGGAATCCAACATGAGTCAGCAAGGGTGATCATCCTTGAAGCCATTGTGAACCAGCACCTTTTTGACTGAGGTCTCTTAGAAGTTATATTAAACCCAGAAAATAGAGTTGTATGTAAAGTCACCTTCTCTTTTACCCCCTACTCCCTCTTTCAGTGGTATCCTCAAAATAAGGAAATTTTATTAAATCTCAGTATGAAATGCTGAAACTCAGCATTTAATGCACCAGGTTCGAGAGTAATTATAGTAGTTGTACAGGTAGGAGCAGTGAGAATATATGTAGCAGTAATGGAGGCGCTCAGGAAAAACCAAAAGCAGGATGAAACTCAGTTTTACCATCAAAATTGGTGGAAAAATTAGTTTGGGTCCCAGTTATTTCATTTTGAACCAATTTTCATTCCTAGTTACGCGTTCGATGCCCTATTATGTCGAAACTCGCCATTCTCGCCCACTAATCGCCTGACTCTAACTATAACTTTAATGTTAAAATTGTATTGAGAGACTTGGTGTTGGTATCATATATTTCTTATGTTTGCAGGCAAGCCGAAAAAAAAACTTTGTACAAGTGTAGGTGAGCTAAGTTCACCCAAAGTCTTCAAACTCCACCAGGAGGAACCCAATACCTTGACTAACCCCCAACCAGCCAAACGTTGAGAGTACATTTTATTATGCATGTACAGTGTCAACTTTGTCGGCCATGACAACTACAACTAAAAGTGCATTTGGAAGCACATAAGCTCCAGATTGCAGAGTCCAAACTTGGGCTTCCATTAAAATGGTTTCAAAAACTCACCATGAGCTTTTAAGAAAAAATTGGACCAAGTTGCATGTATTTCAGATAAAGGCCCCATGGGCATTGTTGGCTTTTTCCTGCCATTTAAAATTACAAGTCTTTGCAACAAGACAAACTTGAAACAAACAATGCACATAAACCAACCAAGCAAGAAGGCATTTTATATTAAAAAGCCCTTGAAAGTTGAGCAAAACCAAACAAACCATTGCATGTCATTTAATAATTCAGGGCCATGACATATAGCAATTGTAATTTATAGGTTATGTAATTAGCATTGCCCCCACCTTTTTCTAGCACATGCATTGACTTGAAACAAGTTATGACGGAACCAATTTGTCATGCAATCCTATGGATAATTGGTGTATGTGTGTATTCCTTATACTAATTAATTCCTGGGTGACCCCACATTTTTAAGAAAATAATTAAGGAGCAACATTGATTGGCCCATCACCATTTTTTGGGAACATTGGGTAGTCCCCCCCCTCCCCCAGAAGCACCCCCTTGACCCCCATCCACCTAAGACCCAAAAGAAAAAAACTGAGCCCCCCATGAGTGCATGTTAAGCCTTCTCAACGGCTGCATGAATTTTTTTATTTCCAAAAATGTTTGTGGCCATTTTCAACTTGGGCTAATAGCCTAATTAGGTAGGCGAATACCCCTAATTGCTGATTCAAATGTCTTTTTATCCACTATAAACTGGGGGTACTTATTGGGTTCTCTTTTGGAACGAACTCCAGCTTCCTTCTCTTTTGGAACAAACTCCAGTTTCCTTCCACGAACGCGTAATGGGAGGGATGGGAGGTGCACGGAACGGACCCATCCTGGGGTGCCCTTTTGGAGCTCCAGCTTCCAGGAAGGTGAGAGCGGAGGGGAGGTGCACTGACCCCAAGGTCATGAACCTTCTCTGCCAGTGCAAAGCTCTGGTGGTCCGTCTGTCTGTCTGCACGTTTCCTTTCTTGGGATTCATGGTTTTTTTGTTTTTGTTCCAGAAGCCGCTTGTGTCCTCGTATTGTGGAAAAGAGGCCATAGGGGAAAACACTTATGGCCTCTTTTCAACAACAGGACAACACAAGAGGCGTGTGGAAATAGAAATTTCATGCAGCCACGGCAGATGAAATTTTCTCAATGAAATCAAGATTTTCTCAGATCTATTCTTCAAGGCATCCGGAGCTTATTAGATTGCTACTGCGACATTGTGTGTATAGAAATGTTGTAGCTGGTGTGAAGTACATTTTGAATGAAGATTTACAGGAATGCACTCCGAATCTCCTTTGGGCTGGTACACATTTACATACATTTTGAATGAAGATTTACAGAAATGCTCTCCGAATCTCCTTTGGGCTGGTACACATTTACATATTTGCAGGTGCGCTGTGAGAGCACCCTTAGCAGGAAAAGCCTATCTATCAAGAATAAATGATTGTTTCTCATTGGCCAACTATAATGATTGGCCCAGAGGGTGAGAGTTAAATATTGTAGCAACTTTTCAGGTTTAGCATAAATTATATTATTTTCACTTTTGTCGAATTTTTCAGAAAAATGCAACATTGAATGTCGAAAATCTCAAAAATTCAATAAGGCAGCCAGATTCAAACTCATGACCAATCCAACAAAATTCTGAAAAGCAGATTAGAACCCATGAGTTCAACAGAGTTTTGAAGCATTTTATCAAACTAACCAAAAGCAAAACAAGAAACAATGAAAATGTTGACATTGTTATTGAATTTAATCCTTATGTGCCCAAATTTTCAAAATCAAAAACTCAAGCGCCCCATCACAATCTTCAAATTATAATAATTATTCGACACCTTAATGCCAAACCTGAAAAGGTAATACCATAGTTTCATTGTTTAAATAGGTAAGGTAGTCAAGGTCCATTCACACATGGTGTTAGGGACTCTAGTGTTGAATCCCCTAACATCATGCTAGTCATTTAGGACTTAAACTTATTTCCCATGAAGATTTTATCTTAAGCTAACATTCAGCTTAGCATTATGCTATCACCCATTTGACATTGGGTGCCACCTAGGATGCTACCTAGATTTTCATTTTAACACTAACTTAACATCAAGTGTGAATGCACCATCAATGACTTGATGTGCTAAATACTTCTAGGTGGTTGCCCTTGGGCATGTTCTCAGGCATTACCTTACATGAAGGGTGAACATAGTTTGGGTCACCACTATTAAATGCGCTGGCCACAATAGCCATGGCAAATGCTCCCACTTGCCCCATAGCCAAGGCAACCTCCACAACCAACACCTATGGGACCTTTTTTTTTAAGTTTTTATTTTAATTTTCTTCACATGGGAGGTCAAACAAAGGGTGGTCCTGGAGGTGAATTTTTTTCTTTTAAAAAAAAAAAAGGACCCATGGGTGTTGTTGAAGGGTGCCCTGGCTATTGGTGCAGGGATGGCAGCTGCATTGGCTATTTTTGCCAGGGCTTTTAATAGTGATTAGTGTAGCGTGTGCTGCTAGCCCAAGTGTGAACTACTTACCCAAGTAAAATTTCTTTCCAAACCCTTTTTTTTTGGGTAACTTAACTGAAAATTTTAACTACAAAAACGAATCAAAATTCAATATCTCTGACACCTTAGGTCTAAATTTTTTATTTTTTTAATTTAAATGAATTTCAAGTGAAAAAATTCTTCAATATTCAATAACTTCTTCACCCTTGGTCAAAACATTTTGAAACAAACTTGGTGCACCCCTACTCATCATTGAGGGCTGTACAATGGCCCATTCTGCCAATAATCCAAATTTCAGGCATATCTCTCAGTGGTTGATTTAAATTTGGCGCTGAATTTTTTATTTTAAAAAAAGCGAAAAATTGAGACCAACAGATAACGACCTCTCGGGACCAATGAAAAAGTTGAATAGGGTTTTAGGGTCTGAATGTGACATAGGAACCAGTTACACGAAACCTTCAATTGGGAAGGTAGTTATGGCACATTAAGCAATTAATTTCAACCACATAAATACAAAAAAAATTTGTTATGGGAAAGAAGAGTTCTTCAATAACTCACCAGATAAGGGGCTTGGTTTCCCATGATCCAAAAATGATCTAAATTGTTCATTAGACATGGCAACCTTCCAATCGGGTAGCCTATATGTGTTAGGGATATAGCCAATATGTTTTGGAATATCCCTCTTAATTAACTTATTCCTCATGAAAAAAAAACAGTTTGCTCTGGTGCCATAATTTCTTCCATTTTCTTTTTCTTCTGTTGTGATCCATGAGATGTGAAGTTTTGGTGGAGCTAAATGGAAGGATTTCAATAGAAAAACTCATGTTTTAGAAAGTGCAATCAATCCCAGTGTTTAGATTCTTAGAAGTTGCTTGTGTCATTTGATGTCCACCCAGTGAGAAAACTGGGAAAATTTACTGGAAATAATTCCCAAGGAATTCAGACCAATGTGTGTGCTCCTTGAACCTTCACACAAAACAATGAAGCTTGATGTTAAAAGCTGACACCGAGCTTTATGTGTTCCTGAGTAAAAGACTTTTTTCAGACCCAGGTTCGCACTCCCTGCTCTTCTATTCCTTGAAGCATAAGACACCCAGCACCCACAGCAGATAAGACGCGGAACAAAAGAAAACCAACTGTCTCTGCAATGGCTGTACAAACAAAGTCTGATCAATTTGCAGTGAGAGACAAGCAGCATCTGTTCCACTCAACCAGAGCTGGGCATGAAGGAAATTCACTAATTCACTCCTATTCAAATTTCATGTGGACAGCATGTGAAGGCTATGGAAGGCAGGGCCATGGGAAGCCATTGGAATTGGGAAACTAGGATCATGACTTTTGGGTATCCCAATCTGGTCCTTGTTTCACTACTTGCAATAGAGTTTTCCGTAAACTCAGGAAAACATAGCACCAGAACCCTCGGTTTGGTTCAAAACTGGGTGAGATTTTTTTTTTAACCTGCAAAAAAGTAGGTTAGCCTTCAAGGGGGATGAAACTCAGAAATGCACCATTTTTTTGTGGTAAACTGAGTTTCATCCTGTTTTGACCCCCTTTTTCCTGAGCGCCTCCACTGATGCTGCATATAATTTTCACTGCTCGTACATATACAACTACTAGATTACCTTGAACATTGTGCATTAAATGCTGAGTTTCAGCATTTCGTACCCAAATTTAATAAAACTTCCTTAGGCCCGCTTTACGTTATGAGTCAGGACCAACGCTCAACCCAAATCGAGCAATCCTATTGGTGCAAAAGTTGAAACCAGCCCCAAGGGCTTTTACACTAGGAGTCAAGGCTGAAATAGAAAAAAACTTTTCAATCTGCCCCAAATACTAATAAATGCCGAACTTTATGGCCTTGTATTGGCCCCAAGGCTTGAAAAAAGGATACCATCAAATTTGGGAGGCCAATTTGCAACCCTTGGGGCCAAAAAGTTCCAGCCTTTATTAATATCCTGACATCAATGTTCTAGCATTTACTAATAACTTGGGGCCAATTTGCAACCCAAAACTGCTCAAAGTTGGCCCCAAATATTTTTGGCCCTGACTCCTAGTGTAAAGCGGGCCTTACTTTGCAGACCTCACTCAAAGAGGGGATATAGGGGTGAAAGGAGGCCCAAAGACAGTGTGACTTTAAGGAAAAATCTAATATGTTCTTACTTCTTTCATGGTTTGCCTTTGAGTTTTAGACAGTAGAGTTCTTACTGTGCCTACTTTGGATTTGCCTCAACCTGCTTCCAAGAGAAGCATGGGCAGTTTATTTTGACATAATGACATGTCAGAGATTTCCCAGTGTATTTGGCAGGGCACCTTCAATCCGTGACATTCCTTCCTAACACTAGAGGTCATCTAACACGGCTATGCTTGAACAGGATCTGTTCTATAGTGCATACATTTGATCTGTGTTCTCTAACATAGACAAGACCCACATCCCAGACAATGAGAAATTGCTTGCCGTCTTGACCATGATTGCTGCGAGGATTTGCTCCAGCTTCGGCTGGCAGCTCCTCGCCAGATGAACGTCCTAGAGGTCATCTAACATTTCTGGCCGGGCTATTACGCATTTGGTAAAGGCCTGCCATTTTCCCTTTGAGCAATGAAAGGATCTTGGCCATCAGATACCACTGACAGTTCATCACACCCAATGGGGGCATCACCTAGCACGTAACAACAACAATGTCGGAGAGAACTCTTAGTGTATTTATAGGGCAGATTACATTTATTAATCAGGCTTACAAAAAGAGCCCTAGAGTGGAGGGGGTGAGATTGTAAGATCCATAGGGTGCAGGATGTAAGTCAATGAGATCTTTGGAAGGGAAACTCATGGACCAAACTTTGTTAACCCCTAAGTGGCTCGGACGTCTTGGAGGCTTTCTAGACTGTGCAATTGCCCAGACTATAAAAGGAATAGTTATAACCTATTCAGACATGTAAATCAACCAACCAATTGCAGGTATGACCAACTCCCGCAATATAGCTGCAATCCATGTTCATAAAATCCTTCATGTCATTGGGGCCTGTAGTCTGTATCCCTTTTCATCAGACACCCCTTGAGAGGTCACTGCATGTCTTATTTTCATCCAACCTTGCACATCATTGATGTGAACTTGCCATATGATGAACAAGCATGATCAGTTAATAATCCGTAATGTCCTTGAGATAATGGAATATAATATCCACGGTTTTTTTTTTCCCTCATATGAGGCCTACAATAAATTTGCTATTTGTGCATTTTCAAATGCTCAACAATTAATTGATGGTTTTACTTCTGCTCTAACAGTTGATCAAAAGTCTTAGAAACCCAGGTAAAAACCTACTGAGGTTAAACAAATGCGGTTGGAGAATAGAGAAGTATGAGGTGTCACCGATCCTTATGGAGATGCCATACTCTGATAAACCACAACCATGTGATTCACTGCACAAGACAAAACTATTTCCCAGTAGCTAGACACAAACACCACAATACATAGACCCCTAATTCACTAAGTCATGGGAGAAATGAAAAGAATAGCCTTTGAATAACAAGCGAGCCTACGCAAGTATGTGGGCAATGGACCAACATTTGGAGAGAAGAAAAAACCTTAAGCCCACAAATGGCCACACTCTAATAATGCATCCCTCACATCAATTTCATAAATTCCTCTCATTTCTCTTCTGATGATGATGAGCTGATGGAGGTCATCATCATCATCCATTGCTGACATGCATCATATATTATCCATTGGGTTGAAGGTTACATGCTACATGGTGTTCTGAGCTTGAATATAAAGTGCACAACTTTTGGGTAAGCCGATTATTGACTATGTTCACTTGAAAGTCTTATAATAGACCTAGCAAGACTGTTTTTTGTGAGACTGCTAAATACCCCCTAACGAGCTCTATCTAGTGCATCCTCCAGCCCCTAACCCACCACTTGACCCACCACTGGACTCGACCCCACCTCCATAGTAGAGCCTTCCCTTCACCATTGACAAAAAATCCCAAGCATTGTCAAATGTCTGTCCCTCCCTTCACCATCAATTGCAGGACATCCCAGTGTCATGGACTCATTATTGCACTTTTTGTCGTCAACTGCAACAAACTTTTGCTTTACACTACAGAGCTCTACCTGCCTAAAGATGGATTTTGAAATGATAACTAATTTTAATAGATTGTGGATAAGCTCCATGGCACGCCAAAGACCAAAATGTAAAGTTTTAATATGTTACTAGAACAGTGGCATCTGCATGTAGCTTTGTTCTTCTTCATCTTAGCTAATGTTTCAATTCTCTCAAGTCTACTCTTGGTTGTACAAAAGTTCTAGGTTGTAATTTTTCCCCTTTTCCTTGCTTTTAAAGTCCACTACCAATTCTACCTCTAGATCTTATTTGCATGTTGAGTTTTGCATCTTCCAAGTGCCATTTGACTTCTCTATTAATTTATGTTGTCCAAAGAAATGGGGTTCAAATTTTGTAATGGCAGACCTTGAGTGCAATGTGGTCTTTGATGATGGTGGCATCCTAGAGATTTTTTGGGATACACCTTTCATTCCCTCCATAGAAGCGGATTTGTTACAAGCATTAAAGGCAACTATGCAATAGCCTCCCCTTGGACCTTTTCAAAGATCTAATATAATGTAGCTACCTCATGTTACAAATGGTCATGGGCTATATAACAATGCAAAAATTGTAGTCATCCCATGGGATTGTCTAGAGGATTTTGTAGAAAGGGCGCAAAGCAACCCCAACTTCCTTTGCAAGTTTACATAGACAAAGGACCACGTCAGTTTGTTTACCCCAAACACATTGACACACCCTCGAACATGTTCTACAACATTTGTTTATAGGCGAGACAAGCATTAGGGTAACATTCACTTACTGGGGCTACCATTATGTTCATTGTGAATGTATGTAGTTTTGTAGTGTTTTATTTTGATGGACTACAATGTTTTCTATAACAATTAAAATCATTATTTTATATGGAAATTATATGTGCACCACATTTTGCATCAATGATTGTATGTTATAGTTTTCAACTTATTTTTGAATATGTTTCTTATGAACTCCCCTTTGAACATTTTTTTTTTTGAATCCAAATGATTGGTTCATACTCTATTAATGCATAACATAGTGAAAACCAAATCAAATTTAGATGCACATCTTCATTTCTCTACACCTCCTAATCAATGACAGCATGTGACTTTGGTTTACTTCCTTTTCCTAGAATTATTTTCATGTTTGTAGTTCAAAATTTGACATTAAAAGTTAAATGTAAACCATGATTCATTTGTCAATTGTTTTTTGTAGAACATAATTTATATTTGCAAATACAAACCAATGTCATAGTCTTGATTTACGTTCACCATTTTCTACCATTACCTTTAATCTAATTCGTAGTTTCTTATACTTCAAAACCTTTTTCACAACTTGGTTTTGAGTTCTTTCTTGTCATTATACTATATCATTTTCCCAAGAATAAAGTATCTACAAGCCACATGCCTAGTGTCATGCATGATTTTTTAGTATAAAGTTATCAATTTAAATGTTTTTGTTATTAGGCAATCATGATCTCTATTCCAATATAATAAATTTCTAATCTCAACATGGAAATTACCGACTTCCCCATTCAACAATATAAAATGACTTGTCTTCTCATGACCATTGTCAAATGTACACTTTATGTTCTACAACTTGTATTTGTTTTGGTGATTTGAAATGTTTTAGTTTTGCCAATACGTATTTTGTTTTTTCCTTCACTTGCCATTGTTGCAATTTCACAACAAATGTAAATTTCATTCCCAATGTCATTTTTATGCAGATTCTCTCGTAACTTTGGACATGAAGACAAAACTAACATCCTTCCAAAAAACATATACAAGTTTTTTTATACAAGTTTTGTTTACACAATAGAAGCGAATGTGAAACAAATTCCATGATACATCCATTAAGAGGAGGGGGAAGAAATCCTTGTTGAAATTCCCAAAATCCAGCCAACAATCACAATGGAAAACTAGGATAAGGAAGACAATGGTAGGTATGTCCATTAAATGTGGCTACCAAAGGTTGTTTATTGCAAAGCAACCATACTTGGACCATAGTACTTGTTAGTGGACGTACCTGCATGTAGAACATAAAAACAAATTGGGTGAAGTACACCATGGAAAAAATGTTATTGGATTCTGACATACTTTGGGTTCACAACTTTTAAATGCTATGAAGGCACACCTCATGGGGCTAATAAAGCAAGGTTTGTCCCTTGTTCAAGTTATGGCACATCATAAGGTATATGTTAGGGAACACGCGTTGCAAAATGAACTTGATACATGGGACACATTTGTTTTGCCCTTTGACATAAGGAACTTTGCAAAAAAAAACAAGTGGATGAATTATGGCAAAAACATTAGAAGGACCTACCTAATGTGAAAATGCATGGGTTTTGGAAAATCATGAATCAATTTTTTACTACGTTGAACATGTCCCTTTAGATTTGAATATATGAAACCAAGATGACACCCCTTTCACCTTGGGAATCCAAACTACATGGCAATGTGAAATGATAATGAAATATGGGGAAGGGAGTTCAATAACATTCAACACAACATTTGGCACCAATCAATGCAGGGTATGGCATTTTCTTCCATTTTGTGAAGTTGTGTATTTTTATGTTCTACAACATTCAACCTACTAACCATGCATTGTTTTTTTGTAATATTTTCTATACACAATGATGGTGTTTAATGAATGACAAAATGGAATACCCATTGCATTCATTGTAATCAGAAAATGCCATCTAGTCCTCTAATCACTATCACAAAGAATGCCAAATGATTAGATGTCATCTATTATCATTGTTGACAATGCTCAAGCAAAAATCAACATCTTGAAGTAAGATCATTCTTTCCCAAAATAAATCCCAGAAGATAGTTGTTCCCATTTGGGATTAGTTGGCACATGTAGTGTTTATAGTTTTGCCTTCAAAGGTTGTATTTATTACCATATGAGTAGAACCAAAATATATTACAATTTGTCAACTTGGGTTTGCAAATATTGTATTAGGTATAAGGTTTTTGTTTTGTGCTCCTAAGTATGTAAACTATCTGTCATTTTATTTATTGCAGAACAATATCCCATGTGTATTGACGCGCTCCCAAGTCCCTAGTAGCCCCAAGTTGGGGGGATTCGAGGCACACTCCCAGTTTCCAACACTAAAGGGGGTAAGAAGGGCGTGCTGAAAGCTCCGAGATTAGACTAGGAAGAGGGACAAGCTATTTAGTTACTTGGTCTTGCATCCAAAACCAACCAACAAGTTGGTTAGTTCACATTCGGAACATTCTTGGTGTTGGGACAAGCCATGGGCAACCTTGGATTCACTTGACTCACCACGGCCCAGACTCGGGGGAAACCACCACCTTCCCCCATATAATATTCTTTGGGTCTCACCGTCACACTTGCATCCGAATGACACTTTTTCCCTAGGACTCCCAAAGTGAAGTCCCGAAACTATCCCGTCCCGGGGTTTTAGGCATTCATAACTTCTTGCTCCAACCTTCGATTGAGACGAGGTTTGAAGCAAACTTGTAGTTCTCCTCAAGAGCTTTCTAACAGTGTATCGCACTCCACCTGCACATGCCGGGATTGGGCCGATTCCCGACTTTTTGTGGTTGGGGGTCAAACTGCTAATTTGACTCATGGCCCTTCTTTCGACCATAACTTGTGTTGTGTATGTCCAAATGGCTCATGCAAGGCCATTTTACACATCTGCACTTCAAGAACTTTCCAATGGCTCAATGTGAGGTGTTTTGACCCCTACAATCGCACTCTGAGTTTTTGAGAGTCCTAGAGGACTCCTAAGTCCCATTTTCGGGAATGTGAATGGCGACCTCACACTTCCCTCAAAGTGGGGTTGCGACATGTATGTTAATGGGCATTGAAATTAACAATGTGTTAGCAATAATCTGGTACAAGCTAAAGTGTACATTGCAATCTCATGTATAAATGCAAAAAACCATTACAATTTGACGTGTACATTTGTAACAAATGCTCCCAAGTAGAACGTAATCATTGCCATATTTTGTGTCATTATTCCTAGGTACATTTTCCACAATAGAATAAACATATCCTTAATGTGAATTCAATTTTTTTTGCCATTGTTGACACATTCCCAAGTTCCTTAATAGACTCAAATGTGAGTTTGAAATTATAATAGCGAAAGAACAAAAAGTTGGTTGCGTGCTCCTTGGCTGGCAACATTTTGGGGGTAGAAAGGCGTGTTGGAGCTTTGGGATGGGACTAGGAAAATTGACAAGCACTTCAATCACTCACACAAACCTACACAAACCAAACAAGTTAGTTAATCCCTAGCTGGAACATTTTTTGTGCACGGACAAACCATAGGCAAAATCAAATTCACAAGACTCACCACAGCTCAGACTTGGTGGAAGCCACCACCTTCCCCCCTATAATATACTTTATGGCTGGCCACATGACTAGTATCCAAATGGCATTTTGTCCCAGGACTCCTTGGGATTCCCAAGTGGGAGTCTTGAAATCCCCAAAGTTGAGACTCTCGGGACTCCCCAGGACTCCCAAGTGGGAGTCCCGAAATCCCCAAAGTTGAGACTCCCGTGATTTTGGGGGCCCATAACTTTGTCTGTAGACCTCTGATTGATATGAAGTCTAAAGTAAAGTTATAGCCCTCGTCGAGAGCTTTCAAAAAATATGTTGCATGTCACCTGTACACAAGGTAATTAGGGCGATTCCCAACTTTTAATGGTCGGGAGTCAAATTACCAATTTGACTCCCGACCTTTCTTTTAACCATAACTTATGTTTCAGGTGTCCAAATGGATCATGCAAGCCCATTTCAAACATCTATGTTCCAAGAACTTTCCAATGATATAAGGGATGCTTCAATCTAATGAGTTTTGACCTTTATAATCACTTTTTGAAAATTCAGAAGTCCATCGACTCCCAAGAACATGAAATGTGACTCCCATGCTTCCCTCTTGGCTTGCAACCTTGCAAGCCCTTGCCTTGGTCGCGAACCCAAGGCTAAGGTTGTGATAATTGTTATAGGGACACACATTGCCTTATTGAAACTGTTTTTTCATGCAATAATGTTTGGTCAAGAGCCAAAATGCTATTGTGTTTGTGGCATGTGCATAAAACATGGGTTGAAAATGTATTAAAGAAGATTCCATTTGCAAAAGAATGAACTAAAGTCTTATGTGCCCTTGGGAAGATAATGTATTCATAGGGATGTCCCACCAATTGATCTGACTTTATCCTATGGGTGAAACAACAAATTGAGTTATTAGGAACAAGTTTCCCAAATGCAATTCAATTCATTCAATACCTCAAAGATCATTAATTGTTGAAGGTGGGGATGTGGTGTGTTGGGAATCAAAATATACCACATGCAAGGCAAGACACAAACTCCTTTGTGGAATCATTCCATAGCAACATGAAAAGAATTTTGTACTCTTAAAAATAAAGGTTCACCAAACACCAAATGGATTAGTTGATTTACCATTTGTTTGGTGATATTCTAACACACTATTGGTATGGTGTGCAAATGAAAATCTTTGGTTATGTACGAAACAAAAAAATAGAAAGGCATTGTTGCAAGTGTTGTACTTAACGCCCATGATATTCTAGACACAAATGTCATTTTACATCTAGATGGGGAGGACATTGCATTGGTGGCATCCACTAATCATTCATCAAAAGTGTGGACAATACATGTTCCAACTTTTGAATGGCCACAATGTAATTACTTTCTTGCAGTGCAAGGACTAATCTGTAAGCATGTTATGAAGATTTTCAAAATGCTCCATCCTCACATTTTGGATGGTGCAATTGTACAAAAAATGGGTAAATCCATGGGGTTCATAGGGGTCCTACATTAGATCCATCGACATGTCTAATTAAGAAGTTGATGCAAATGAAAAGCCTGACGATGTTGCTACCTTGGAAACTATAAAGTAAAAGGAAGCCTACACGACTTCCAACTTAGGTGAGCTCATTGACCTAGTTTTCACCTGATTGAAAACTATTGCATGTGATTTTCCACTATTATAAAAACATTTACTATGTGGATTGAAGGTTCTAAAAGGAAAACAATAAGATATGCTAGCACGAGGCATTGCAGGTTTGCAACACCCCGATGCAGAACTATTGTTCCCAATTGTTCTTGGTGATAATAATTTAAAAAGACAAAGGACTATTTGAATCCAATGCTCCTAAAAAACAACTAGCTGAAGGATAAAACAACAAAGTATATTTGCATACAAACATTTTTGAATGGCAACCATTCCACTAGAATATGTCAAAATAATCATAGGTAGTTATGCCATTGGTGTGCTTTGGGTCACATTGGGCTCATAGGCAAGTACATCATTCAAATTGCCCAAGGAATCTTTTGTATACTAAATCATATTAACAACATGCTACAAGGACAATTTGAACCACACATATTAAGACAATTTGCCATTTGTAAAACCTATATAATATATGACATAATCTTTTTTTGTAGAACATTTTGAAAAGTTTGAATGAATTGTTGTTTGAAAAATAGAAATAAAACAATAGTCAATTATTTTTTTGGTGAACATACACATAATAAGAATTGCACGGATATATGCTAATGGTACTTTCACTAATGTTTTCAATTAGTGCTTTATGTTTGAATCTTGCATTGACATTTATTCAGCTATCAGCAAGGGAGCATTGAAGCCAATATGTTTGTTCACATGCATGGTTTCTAAATTGATAACTTCAAAGAAAATCTTCTTTTTCAAGACAAAAGAAGAAATAGTTGAGGCTTTTGAAGAAAGTAAGTTATGCTTTTGTTCATCCCACTTATGAACCAAAACTAGTATTGGCCTTTTACTAACAACAATTGATACTTTGATGTTGTGAAATTACTATCCCCAAAAATCAATCCTATTATTGCTCATCAAAATTGTGTTGTTCCAATAAGTTCTTTTGGTACTTCTACTAAAGATTATGGAGTTCAAAGAATAAGGATTAAAATCTCCCCAAATGGGGGTGGAAAGTCACAAATTGAAATTTATTTATAATTGGGTTGTGCTTAAGGATAGTGGTTTCCTATTATGCGTGTTCTTTTGAAAATTTTCTTCTAGTTGAAACCCACCATGTGGTGCCTCTAATGGTCTTCATAAGTTTTGTGTGGAGATTTTACATGAAGATGCATCGAGGCAATTGATGGAATGCCTACAACCAAGTTCATTAGGCATGTTTGATGTCTTCATCATCTACCAAATTTGTCTACACAATTCAACCAATTTATGAAGATTGTGTGTATATAGTTTACATTTTTCTATCAAATGTCTCCACAATGCAACTTAGTAAAACAACATGCAAATTTTTAAATTGTATAAGAATGTGTGATATGAAGAACACAACTTTGAGATCAAAGCAACAATCGCAAACTAGGTGAATTAGAAAACAAAATATTACTTTCAAAGTGTTATAAATTCTTATAAACAATTATGCTTCACTAATTGAGTAACAAGATATCTTGAGACATTGATTACAATATTGTGCAATGTTTTGATCTGTTCATGACATGTATGTGAAAATTACATCCATTTCCTCTCAAAATCTTCTAGGGATTTGTGATTCAAATGTTCAAAATTCCATGTATGAGTTGAGTGTTATGGACCCTCCTTCATGACACCCTAATTTGTATTCCGTCCCTTTTTGTTTTATGATCCATCCCCACCAACTTGCTCTTCAATTACCTCCAAGAAAAAGGCAATAATGAAATTGTTTGCAGCAAAAATTTCAGCATTAAAGAATCAAGGAATGAACACATTGTAATGGTAAAAAACCTCAAGATATGTTCCAACCAATACAAGAGCTTGATGTTGATATCCTAATTGCCTAGATTTGTAGATCCATTAAGTCTAAATCTATTTGTTTTGACTTGTGTTTTAAAACCACTAACAACTATTAGTTGCTAGTGGCACATTATCCTAATTGCTTGTGAGCTCCTACAACATGATTTACTCCCACTACTGCAACAATTAATAGTGTTTCAAGCCTCACATTTCCTAGGATTGATGCCAAATTGTGAAAGGTCCATTTGACCACTCTAAAACGCTTGTAATCGACATGACAATAGTTATTCAATGTCTTAAATGCCTTAACTATTGGCAGCCCTAGGTTTAACAATGTTAAAAAATTTAGAGTTACCTACACTCCAAAAGATATAAAAGTGGTGAGTCACAACAATGTATCACAAAAGAGCTTAGCAACAAACTTGAGTGGAAGAATCATGTTGTTAAGAATTGAAGATTTTCAAGTGGTGGCACAATGATGTCTAGTTTCAAAATCTTTGAAAAGGGTGTTCTTGCAAAGAGTATGTTCTTGATCTTTATGCACATACCTTGACTTAGATTCACCAATGTGTGGTTTCACACAATGTTAAAATGTACAAAATTTAAAAGCAATATCTGGTAGAGCATTGAATGGTATAAGTTAGATATGAAAATGCCATATTGTTATGGAGTAGATAGGAATAATGTAAGCAAATATTGGATGAGCTCTATATCTTCCATGATGTCTATATGTTGCAAAAGCCAACAACAAGCATTTCATGTTCAAACATCTTTCAACAATTCCCATGAACATATCTATCTCCTACCATGCCTATATGTCCTATAGTGATACCACAACTATATGTGAATGGCTCAAAAAAACACGCATAAATCAACCACGAGTATTTCTTAACTTAATGTAGTCACCTCAACACTTAATGCAACCCTAAACCCTAAATTTCAAGGGAAGGTCGCTTTCCAATTTGTTTTCCAACGAAGGACAAGGAGTGCTTTGCACACAATGCTTCTACAATCATTTTGCACCACCAAGCCCTAAAAATTTCCTTACATTTGCTTGCAATAAGAGACCCTAAACATCCTATCTATATTTGGCTATTTTTAGTTTATATTTGAACTGTTATGTTTCTAATGCAGAATGCTGGGATGTCCTGTAGTCAACGAGGCAAGGAGGGACGGACAATTGACGATGCTTGAGATATTATGTTGATGATGAAGGGAGGGCCTGGCTATGGAGGTGATGTCGAGTCTGATGGTAGGTCAGGGGGCCCGGAGACTGCACCGGACAGAGCTCGTTAGGGTGTGTTTAGGATCTCGCCTCTTGGGGGGGGGTGGTTGGTGTTAACTTTTATGGGTCAACTGAAGTGGTGAAACCCAACTGGGACAGGATTCCAAGTTCCAACTTGTGTTCTCCCTTCGCCTTAAATGCGCACTGTATGTTTTTTTCCTTCTCTGAGCATTTAAGCATACAGTTGGCATCTTTCCTTAACATATGGCCTATGAATCCACTTGCACAAAATGTTTGACCCTTTTGGTATTCTGTAAGTAGCAGCAGCAAGAGTCCATGAGGAAGACACCAAGACCACACACACACGGCGTTGACAACAAGTTATGTTGTTTGTCGTAGAGATGATGTCTTTAATAAGCTTCATAGGCCTGATTGCATGTTTATCACAAATAATATAAACGTGACAAACAGTGTTGAAAAAAACTGAAATGACAAAGAAGAAAGGAATGGGGATAAGAAGCACATGGTCCTAAGTGAGTTAAAGTGCTATGTTCTGAGTGTATACTTTAGGCAAACCAGTGTAAAAAACGTCTTAGAAAACACTAAAAAGCACCATACCAATCAGTGTGAAACTGAATAAAATAATACATTTTGACCCAATCCGACAGTGCGTGTCAAGGGCCTGTACAATACCATTAAACTATCAAGTGCATGTAAGATATCACAAGTGGGTTCACAAGGGGAGGAATTCTTTTATCCCAAGTCTAACCACCTAATCACGCTACTCTACCTGAGGTAGTAGTAGTGTAAATGAGTGACACTGAGGGCTGTGCTTGTAAAAGCATAAACCTTTCTAGGTCCACCTAAGGATTCTCACCATTTGTTGGCCACCACACAACTATCAGCCAACTCCATCAAGAACAAGTTCACACGCTTGCTTGTTTGTTTATGAGTACTCTTTTCTGATAGCTCTGTGCAAAGATTATTTGGAGAAAATTCGATGTCCCGACAGATACTTGGCAGGACAACAAATTGTCACAATCAACATAGTATTTAGTTGCCTTTGGTTTGCGAGTATTCAGCGTCAATCTTATGGAATTTGATGTACTATCCAAAGGGTAAACAATTTTCTTACTGTCCATTCAGATTTCAATCTCAATCATGTTCTCAATTGTATTAAAGCCGACACTGACAACGCACCCAAAAAAACATGCAGCCTGCAGATTGTTGCCTATTTCACCTAGGAACATCCCTGAGAAGGGCTGAAATAGCACTCCAAAACCAGGTACATACTGGTGGATGGACCATGAAAGCTACATTTTGTCGGGTGCACCCTCCCTGGGCTCACCAGGCCATAGATGGTTGAGTCTGTCAGGTGAACACTAAGCACCCCCTGGGCAAGCCCAGTAAGTTGAGCCCAGGGGCAGAACATCTGAGAGAATCAGCCTTCTTTAGCCTGTTCAGTCTGTTACTAAAAAAGGGGTAGTATGTAGGTAGTGCTGTGAATAGAAGGGTAGGTTGGTAGAGAGAGAAAGGTAGGTACCAGAATTGGCGATGGGCTGAATCAGCCACCTCTGCTTTGAACAGACATTTAAAGATTAGTCTCTATCTTTCCATTGAACTTGGCCACCATCTGTTCAGATGAATTTCTCCCAATGTTGCAAGTACCTTGACACTCACATTCACAGATGTCTAGGCTTGGAATCAGGTTTGTAATGATATCCACATTGTTGTGGAGAAGAAGTTTGCAGAGTTTGTGAGTTCAGCAAATGGAGATTTCAATGTCTATTGCACAGGTACATAGTCTATGACTTCTCTGACATTCAAATGTGTATGAATACTGTTCCAGCACACCACAGCATGTGCAAGATTTATAGCAGTAAGTGTAACCTGCACAATAAAAGAGAATACATTCACAGTGAAGCCTGCATTTTCACCTTGGTTCTGTGTTATATAATGCATGGTTAAAGACCTTACTGCATCTGTTGGTTGAGATGGCAACATGGGAAACACCAAGCAGCAGCAGTGCACCCCCACCAACCAGTTCCCAGTTCTTCTGTCTCTGTCTTGCACCTTCCTGAGTCTAATCCTACCCCAGGAGCCCAACTGAATTGTGCCTAGTCTACACTTGTTGAGACTGGTAAAGTTCCAAAATATATACTTACTGAGCTCAACTATTCCTCAGAACGCAGTTGGCTACATATCTCTCATCAGCTAACTTCTGGCTCATTTGGTCTTAAGGAAGCATCTGTAAGTTGGCGGCAAGTATGCAGCTCCAGACAAGCTCTCTCGAGAATTCACCTGCACTTTGGACAACCAGATCATACCCAGCATTTTGACATATCTGCCATCTTGTTAATTGCCAACTACAGAAAGAAGAGGCAGCCTTTCCACTAATATGCTCGTCAAGTGTTATTTAATTACACTACTCTTTGCAGAGTCACAAAAATAACTGTCAGATGAATGAAGGCAAGAGCAATTTCAGTTCAATGCTTGTAAGTCAAACTTAAATCCCTGAATTTCCATAGGATTCAGCTCCACAATACCAAGTTTCGATGCAGATCCACTGCCTTCCTTTCTGTGAGCGTATTCTCTTTTGCCAAACAAATTTGAGTCATCATGTATGAAGTTGAGAGATGTTTTCTGTGCTCTGCTAATCTTGAAGTGTTTAAACATTGTAAACAAGTCTATACTTCTTTCAGCAGTAGTGTCACACTTGAGATCTTGGCCAGCAGTGTAGGCAGAGTCCCATCCTCTTCGTTGCAACAGTATACCATAATTCAAGCTCATGGGGGAGCTGACCGACTTAGGCTGAGGAGTCTTCAAGCTGACCACATGCAAATCGCATGGAAGGTCTGCTTCAAGTGTCTGATAGCTTGTGGCTAGAGTTCCAGTTCGAAGAGTACTTGGTAAATTCAAAATTGGCTCTGGTTTGCTGAAGAAAACATTAAGAGGGTAGCTGAGTTGAGCCCCCACACGGTGAGACAGCATTGAAGGTACTTTAGGAGAACTTGACTGAGCCACAGAAACAGAAGTGTTGAATTCCAGAAGTAGGTGGAAAATCACCCTGGAGGGCTCATTATCCATGATTCCTTGGCCAAGGCCTCGGTCATCATCCTGTGTGAGGCGTCGATCCAGCATTACTTCTAATTCACCTTTCTTGAGGCTGGCCACCCCAAGGGCCTGCCGGCTATGGATGGAGAAGCGCCGCCCTCCTGGGCACTGCAGAAAGGCAAGAGAAGGCATGGGGTAGTAGTTCCCCTGTAATGGTATCTTGGCATAGGTTTCCCGTCGTATTGTCTGGAAGCCATTCAAATCTGTGTGAAAGACTTGCTTGTTGTTCATCTCAGTCTTAAATCGTGCAATCAGTTCTTTGTTGTTGAACTTGGCTTCCACAAGCTCCACATGGTACTCAATTTCTGCAACTAATGCCTGGACTGAACTGCCTGAGAAGAGACGTGCACTCCGAACAAGTGGTGTGTATCCTGCCAAACAGCTGGGTTTTGTATGAACCTCCTGCATTATAGGGCCTTGTGTCACTAGTATGAGGCCTCCAGGCTGGACAATAGGCACTGCCTCCCCACTCGGCAAGAACAAATATGCCCCACTGCCAGCACTTGAATACATTGCAATCTCCTCATCAACCTTGAAGTTTTTGCCAGTTGAATAGCTTCGCATGCTTGTCAAAAGTCCAGTCCTGGAGTCAAATTCAAGCTTTTGGTGTTGGTTGCTGATCACTGGTGTCTCTTCTTTCTTATAAACGCATGTATAAGGACGTGGACAAGAAAAGTCAGATGGCTGATTGAAAACTGTTAAAGTTGACAAGAAAGCTGGCTTGCAGCCTTTGTGGTGATCAGTAGTAACAAGATATGTTTGCAAGCCCAAAGCTGGAACCTGCACTTCAAATTGTAGACGGTGCTTGCCAGATGATGTGGTGGGTTCAATTGCCTTTCCCCAGTCTGGACTCAACTGGCTCTCAATAGATTCCCCCTCAGAATCAACCACACACACTGCTGGATCATCTACCATAATGGTCACCACCTGTTTTCATGCATGGTGTTCCCAGTAAGCCAGTTGAAAAGACCCCCATCTTTCAGGCAGTGAAAACATTTGCAAGAGTTTCAAGGGTTACCAGAAACACTTTGGCTCCCTAGGAAGGCCCACAGAAACTGACTGGATGCAAACTGTATTGCAAAAATATACTGTCATCAAGTAATTTGCTAACATCACATCAAACAAGTTGAGGAATTCACCTGTTCAATTGTCTCCTCTAAAGGATTGTAGACAACCACACGCTGAAAATGGTTTTCTTTTGCTTGCAAAGCTTTGGACTCTGGTAATGTGTTGAATGTTGTTCGCATATGTTGAGGCTCAAAATTATTGAGCCCTAGATTGTTACACTGGCCAATTTTAGAGCTCTTGGTAAGAAGGGTGCCAACACTAGAAGCCATGAGATTCTCAAGATTAACAATAGCAGTATGCATCCGCCTTGCATAATCTCTGACAACATGGTCTTTTGCTGTGCCTGTCACACCATCATGGTGCTGAAACAAGGAGAGATCCCTTCGAGCAGCCTCCAATGACTCAGCCAAATTCAGTGGGAAATTTGCAGAGTCTGACGGCCGACATGCAGCATGTGAGAGGGTGAAGAAGATGTCTGCAGCTCGCAATGTCGCCTCTAGGATACGGTCCACTGCCTTATAAAAGGGCCGTGTCACATAATACCCACTCCAGTAGTGATGTTCCCTATCTGCATATGTGAAGAAATCCCCAGAAAGAGCTGGAAATCCTGCAACAGCTCGCAAAGATGATTGTTTGCTCTGTGTCTTGTGCTTGACTTCAAAGCGAAGTGTTCTGAAATAGTCTTCAAGTGTCCCGAACTGTGCTTTAGCCTTGAGGTGTGGATGATCATTAATGTAGTCAAATAGTACTTGGTAATTCTGAAACTGCAGCTCAGCTTCCTCAACCCTGATGTAGCGAAAATCATCACCAAGTGGCACAAGCAATGTATTTGTTCGGTACAGAGTTGATTTCTTACGATATTGGTCCAGAAGCATCTCTGCCCTCTCCTTCACATTTGCACTGGTGATCTCCACAGGTTGCTTACCCCAAGGGCAGCTTCCTGCACGTCCTGGAGATCTCCAATAGTCAAACTGGCAACAGACACCAGGCTCTGGCCCACAAGTATGAGGTATGTCATATGAGTAAAACGGCATCATGTGGCAGAATATGTCAGTAGTGTTGAGCGAGTCCCAGCTCTGGCGCCAATTAAATTCCAGATTCTGCTCCAAGGCCAGCACCTTTTTCACCTCATAGTGTGTTCGCTGAATTAGCATGTTTTGGAATCCCATTTTACCAAGAAGGTAAGCCATTGTGGGTGAATGACCAAAAGGGTCAATAGCCCAAGCATTCTTTGGTGCCACACCCACTGTATCCAGCAGCCACATATTACCTGTCATCATCTAACCCCAGAAACATGTACCCTTTCATCATAGTAGGTCCTAATATTTGAAGAGAAGATACAAAATAGAATCCTGACTCTGAATTAGGTTCAGACTCTGAAGTGACCATCCATAGCAGTTGAAAGAAAAGGTGACACAAACTCTCAGACTATAGCTGGAAGCATGGCACCAGTCTGCTTGCATTGCATACAAACTTATCACAGAAAGTAGACAATTTATGACAAACAAGTACATGGTCAATTTGCAGTTACCTGCTCAATTATCGCAAAATAATGAGAATTGGCCTGGAAATGCACATAGAAGCTGTCAGATTCAGCAAAATAACAGCTGCGTTTCTCACAGGCGCAGCCTGCAGAACAACTCAAATGTGGACAAATATGTACTCTTAAAAGACTACTGCCCATGTGAGAGACATGCAGAGAATAGTATTGCATTCTTCTGTGAAGAGCCATAAAGCCCTTATTACCAGCTTACATGGGCCTACACCAAATGGACAATGGCATATAACTTGGAATTTACAAAGGCTTCTTGGGTAGGGTTCAAAGCGAAAATACAGAGACAGAGAGAGAAGAGAACCTCATCATTCATAACCCAGCCGCCACCTACAATCTCAAGCTGCCCGTTCTTCACAAGGCGGATGAAATCCTCCTTTTGTGTTTGCTTAGCATCCCTCCACCATCTCTCCAAGTAGGACATTTCCTCCCAGATAAATTTGCGGCGCGGATCCTACCACATACAAGCGGCATACCCGGCGTTTAATCGAGGGTTATCATGTCCTTTTGAAGCTGAGGCAAACATCAAGAAGGGTGCAAAGGAACGAAAACCCTACCTTAACAAGGGATTGCACAATTGTGTCCAGTATATGACGTGATCGCTCCAAGTAGTACTCCTCTACAGTGCGAATCCAGCCCGGATCGTTATGGCTATGAGGAACAACAAAGATCTTGAGTTTCTCCTTGTCCCATTCATTTCCTTTATACTGCACATCCCATCCCTGCTTCCAAACCCCGCCATCTTTGTTTTCGAAGGTGATGCGATCGTACAAGTCCTTCATCGAGATATCCACTATGGCGACGCCAACACTTCCACCAGCCGTCTTGTTGAGGTATCCATCGCCGGAATGCGCCACCACATCCGACGATGACGGCAAAGACGACGAAAACGTGACTAAATTCTGCACAGAGCTCTTATTGTCACTCACACTGAACAATCCCCCTACGAGAATCTCAACGGCGAAGTAAAAGACCGCAGCCAACAAAAGAACAATCAAGCACAACACGCCTCGGCTCCGCAACAAAGAAAGCGATGAGCTTCTCCCCCGCCGCTTGCTCTTCCCTTTGCCTGACATCCCGTGCTTGGGCAAGCGCTGCGAATCCCACAATCCCGCCATTGCCGATACTCAGCGGCAGCAGCAAACACTCCACTACGCCATCGCCACTCTTCTTCCTCTTCAAAGACTCGACTCGCTTGGAAGTTTTGCCCTAAAAAATCACCACACGTTTTCTTAGAACATAAAATACGTATTACCGACACAAAGGTAGTATACGCTATAATTCGTTTATTTCTGGCCGTTGGATGGCTGCAGATTCTGATGTGGCGCTTTTTCGGGACTCGTTACGGTCTGTGATTCTGTGAGCGTTGGATTGCCAATTTTGGGGTAATCAATTTTAAGTTTTGTTTATTAACATAACCGACAAAAAAAAAAGAAAAAAAAAGCACTGCTTGGCCGTTCTGTCCATAGGATGATGGGAGGCATTTTTTTCATCCAGCTCTTCTTGACCTTGCGTTAAACCAACGTTGTACACCATAGTCAACTTTTTTTTGGGGCTGCTGACCTTTGACCTTTAGTTCTTTTTTGTCAATCCTGATCTCCATACTACCCTCCCACCCAGCTACCATATTGACCTAGCTACCATACCAACCTACGTCTTGGTGCTACCTACCTACCAACTAACAACTAATCATCTACTTACCTTTTATCTTTTCCTGGTTAAACCTCTATTTCTTGGCAAAACCTTTGTTTAAACATTTATCTCGTAGAAAATTTCTATCCTTTTTTGGCTAAATATTTATTTATTAATAAAACCTTTATTTTTTCATGGTTACATTTTTACTTCTTGACAAAAAAATTCTATTTTTTGACTAAATTTATATTTATCAATAAAACTTTTAGCTTTCAACAATTTTTTTTATAGTAAATTTTAATTTAAAATAAATTAACTTCTATTTTTAAGCTAAATTTATATCTCTCTTAACAAAAGTTATATTTCTTTTTATTTTAATCTTTATGAAGACTTTTAAATTTTTTGATAGATTCAAATGTGAGTCTAAAATGAAAACCATGGAAGGATAAGGAATTGAGGGCATGCTCCTTAGTTCATAGCATTTCAGGGGTAGAGGGGCGTGTTAGAATTTCAAGATAGGGACTAAGACAAGTGATTAGCGAGTCAATTATTTAGACAAACTTGCATAAACCAAACAACAAGTTGGTTAGTGTATAGTTGAAACACATTTGATGCACAAACAAACCATGGGCAAACACGAAATTATGAGATTCGGCATGGCCCGAACTTAATGAAGTCATCACCTTCTCCCTTATAGTATTTTTTGTGTCTGGCCATGAGACCGACATTCAAATGTAATTTTGTTCCAGGACTCTCATGTTGGGAGTCCTAAAATTGAGACTCCCACGATTTTGAAAGCCCATAACTTCTTTTGTAAACTTCCAATTGAAATGAGGTTTAAAATAAAGTTGTAACTCCTGTCAAGAGCTTTCCAATTATATGTGGCATGTCACTTTCACATCAATAAATTGGGATGATTTTTGACTTTTAGTGATTGGGAGTCAAATTGACAATTTGACTCCCAACCTTTATTTTGGCCATAACTTATGTTTTAAGTATCCAAATGGATCATGCGAACCCATTTTAGACATACAAGTTCTAAGAACTTTACAATGATATAATAAACTTTTCAATCTAATGAATTTTGATCCTTATAATCGCCTTTTCAAATTTTGAGAGTCAATTGGGATTTTAACTTTCAAAAAGGGAGTTCACTTGAGAGTGAGAGTTCATTTCCTCACACTTTCTTACACTCTCAGGAGCATGAAATGTGATTCCCAAGCTTCACTTTTGACTCGCACTTTCACAAGCCTTTGTTTTAGTCGCGAGCCCAAGGTTGAGGTTGTGACACAATGGATTTTATGAAGACAAGAAGTTCCAAACATTTAAAAACTACTAGACAAAGTTCTTGAATCATAATGAATGTTATATTTTCAAGGATCCCATACACCTCACCAAACATTTTTAAAGAATTTTCACTACATAAATGAGCCAAAACAACAACCTCAATCTCCAAAAAGATTGTTAAAATAAAATGAGTGTTTCATTTAAAATGAGATGCATTCAACTATTGACATAATCATTCAAAAGTACGAAAATTCAACTTGATGTGTTGTTTAAACATGTTTTCTAAATATGAACCCATGAGTTGTTTTTGCATGAAGCCTTTAATTTGATCATAAATCCATGATGTGCATATGTGAAAAATGAGCTTTTTCATTTGTTGGTTGGAAAAAAAAAACACAATTTCAACATTTTCATGTTGTTCCAAAATTATAACATGAAGTAGTACCAATTGAAGCGCATACAAATTGCCCATAAACACATGGTTTGATGATTTAAACTCAAGAGACATTCAAAACAACAAACCTAAAAAAACTAGGTGTATGACAATGAAGAGTCAATGTGTATAGTGAAATGAAAAGATAAAGCAAATATTGCAACTTATAGGCCAAGTTTTCTTTGTACACACAACTTTAAATCTCCTCCCACCATCGACTTTTTTGAGCTTGATCTATGGGTTAACTTTTATTATCTTAGCCCAACTCTTTTTTGGGATGATTAGACAATTTAAAATGCCCTTTAACATCCATGAAGAAACGATTTTTTTTCCTTTGTGATGGTTTAATAACATCAATTATGGATGATTTTATATGTGATGCCAACTTTTTCCTCTCGTAGTGTGACAACCGATGTCACACAAGCAAAAGTACCAAGCAAATGTACATACCTTGTGACCAAACAACACTAATTGATTTAACATCCATGAAGAAAAATGATTTGTTTCTTTGCAATGGCTTGATTAATGTCAATTGTGGATGATTTCATCCATGATGCTAGCTTTTATTATTGAAATGTGACGCTCCATGGCACACAAGTAAAGGTACCATGCAAATGTACATACATTTATATCTAGACAACACTAATTGAATTTCTTCTTTGTAATGGCATGATAATGTCAATCACGGATGATTTCATCCATGATGCCAACTTTTCCTATTGTAAAATGTAGCGACCTAGCACAAATCAAAGGTATTGAGCAAACATACATAACCTTTGTAAGCATACAAACAAACACTAATTGAAGAAATGAATTATTTCTTTTAAATAATAGAGTTAGTCATGGATGATTTCATCCATGATGCCGTCGACTTTTCCTATTGTAATGTGACCCCCATGATGCACAAGCAAAAGGTACAAGCAAAACATACATACATCTGTAACCGGACATCCAGTGATCGATTTAGCATCCATGAAGAAATGAATTGTTTCTTTATAATGGTCTGATAACATCAATCGTGGATGATTTCATCCGCGATGCCAGCTTTTTGCTATTGTAATGTGACGCCCCATGGCGCACAAAGCAAAGGTCTTGGGAGGCGAGAGAAGAGAGAGAGACAGTAGGCGAGGGTTTGTTGAGCGCCATCGCCATTCCGGGTGCTCAGCGCACGGATTACAACTCTCGGGGCGCAGGAAGGCGCGGCGAGAGTGGGGTCCAGCTGTGTGTAGCGTCAGGGGTGGTGTTCGGGGAGGGTGGAAAGCAAACGGCAGAGAAAAAGAAGAAGAATAGAACAAGAAAAGTTTTATGATAAAAAAGGAGTTTGATAACTGGATGGGAGGGAGAGTGAAGGAAAACAAAAAGGGTGGTGGAAGAGTGCACGTCGAGGCGCGACTCCTTGTTGTGGAAGGAGCCGGAATATATCGACTATTGTTTTGAGCTTTGAGGAAAATGTTGCGGAGGACAACGAGGAGAATAGCTAGGAACCGACGAAAGGCTTGTTATATTGGAAACGGGGGTTGTATGTATGAAGAAAGGCTGAAATAGGTTAACGCTTTTTGGGATAAGGGAAGGAAGAAGTTAGGGGCTGTCGAAGGAGGAACGGAGATGGCGATGTGTTGTGCAGTAGGTAGATGATTGCTTCTAGAAATCAATTTGTAAATTTGTCGTTAGTGAGGTGAAGGAACTCGGTGCAAAGAATTGGCGGTAGGAGACGAAGTGAGAGAATAGAAAGCTGCAACGGCGGACTTGTCATTGAATTCAACACGGGAAGCAACAGGTCTGTGAACAAGAGTACAGAAAACAGGTGTTTTTTTTTTTTTTTTTCCCGGCTCGTCATTGCCAAGGGCTTGATGGAACCACGAGTGGGCAACAAGTACAGGCTCGGGCGCAAAATCGGAAGCGGGTCATTCGGCGAGATCTACCTAGGTGAGTGTTTTTCCACCGATGACGTTAAGAACTCTGTTTCCTTTGTGTTTGTCCGAAATTAGAGGTCTTCTTCAATCACATGTGCTGAGAGTTGGACTTCTTCAATCACATCCCCCGCCCCTTGTGATACTGTGAAGGGTTTCATGCAGGATCACAGACGGATCTTACATTAGGTTTTGGTTTTCTTTCAGGCCATGTGGCATTGACAAAAGTGTGCTTTTTTGCAGGGGTGAATGTGCAGACCAATGAAGAAGTAGCGATTAAGCTGGTAAGTGCATGCCTTCTTCAGATGCCAATTGACAGTCTTGGATGGCAGGCTTGCAACTGCAGCCAGCCTTTACAGGTTGTAATAGATGTGATTCCCAAACAAATGGCACAGGATTTGTATGATCAGCTGGATTTGAAATCTTCTTATGCATTGAGTGTGAGTGGATCTATAGGTTCTTAGCTGTATAGTATAATCAAGTGGCAGAGTGAAGTTGGGCATCAAGGATTTCACTGCCTTTCATAATTAGGGCACATTGATCTTGCACTGGTTCATATGCTCTTGCTCTCTGAGAATTGGGGTTTCATAACTCGCATGCCTGTTTTGCAGGAGAGCATCAAGACAAAGCATCCACAGTTGCTCTATGAGTCCAAGCTTTACAGGATCCTTCAGGGAGGAAGTGAGCATCCATCTTGTTGAGAACAGCTATGGCTTGTCTCTGTTGTATTTGTTCAACTGTGTGTCTGCTGCTATGGTTCAAACTGCTCTTCATTTTTTTTCAGAGTTTTTAGCATTGGGTAGTCTCTTTGTCCTGTTTGGCAATGTGTAGTCATACTTCAAAGTTCCATAATCTCATTATCAGGTGATATCTCAATTTTATTCAGGTTGGCTCAAATCATAAGTTTGAAGAAGTTCTCCATCCTTATGTGGATATGTGTTTTGGGACTGTATCATAGGAGATTGACTGTCCTGCTTTGTTTCTGCAGCTGGGATTCCAAACATCAGGTGGTTTGGGGTTGAGGGGGAGTACAATGTTTTGGTTCTTGATTTGTTGGGGCCAAGTCTTGAAGATCTGTTCAACTTTTGCAGTAGGAAATTTTCCTTGAAGACTGTCCTCATGCTGGCAGACCAGCTGGTATGTTCCTTGCAGTGAGGTTGTTTGGGCCAATATGAGTTCCTTGCAGTATGCTCCTTTCAATCTTTTACTTCTATCTTGATTCTGCTAGGTTTAGTCCTTTTGTGCATATATGGTGGCCTGGGCAGCTCTAAAGTATTTGGCACTTTTCAGTGGTCTGCATCAAGGGTGACAAGTCCTCTTGTGGATTTGTTATGTCAAAGACTGGTGGATAAATCTGAGGGTTTCTGAAATGGTTAGAATAGTAGGCCTAAAGAGCATTTACATTGCAGATCAACAGGGTCGAGTATGTTCACTCAAAAAGTTTCCTCCACAGAGATATCAAGCCTGATAACTTCCTTATGGGCCTCGGCAGGCGAGCAAATCAGGTATGCTGTTTTACTAGCTAAAGTAACAAATGAAAGCATAGTGCATATTTCTACTCAGGTCTGCAGTTGAGTTCATGTTAAAATAGGAGATCTGGGCAGCTAAAAGATGTTCAGCGACCATGCTGGTCATGGTTGCTGAGAACTGTAATTTTTCCAGGTTTACATCATTGACTTTGGCCTTGCAAAAAAGTATCGTGATCCAACAACCCATCAACACATACCTTACAGGTTAGGGTTTCTTCTGGACTGAATTGCAGATTTCTGTTTGAATAGAGCCTGTCCGATGACTTCACTGAGATAGAGTTAGTTGGTGCTTTTGGATTTTGCTGCCTGTGAATGTTCAGATTGTATTTGTTGATACCTAATATTTCTTGTCAGCCTCCAGTCTTGTCGGCCTCCAGTGTGGACATACCTTTTTTTCTTCCTGGTGCCTTGCCTAAAGAGTTTAAGTTTAGCTGCATGCGTGCAGGGAAAACAAGAACCTAACAGGCACAGCCCGCTATGCAAGCATCAACACACATCTTGGGATTGGTCAGAATCATTCTGGACTTGTTTGAAGTGTTTTATTTTCCTGGCTGAAGTTCTATATTAGGTATTTCTTGATGGCCTCCAGTCTGGGCATACTTCTTTCTTTTCCTTGTGCTTGAGATTCCTGTTCTCTATGAGACAACAAGTTTCACCCCAACATGTCCATAATGTATGCTTTTGTGTTTCTCAGAACAGAGCAGGAGGGATGACCTGGAGTCTCTGGGCTATGTGCTTATGTACTTCTTGAGGGGCAGGTTAGTGTGTTCTAAGTTGTTTGCATCTGATTTCTCTTCAACATTTTGTTTATCGTTTTCCCCCCTTTCTTTGGTGTAGGGTGCTAGCCAGTATGCTAGCTGAGTCTTCTCATTGCTTGTAGAGTTGCAACAGAAACTTAGTACCATCCGGTGGCCACCAAATACTTAAACCATCTGGCAACCACCAGATGGTTTCCTATCTGGTGGCCATGAGACACATAAGGCATCTGGTGGCTGCTGGATGCCTTCCCAATCTGGTGGCTGCACCAGATGTGTTTGCAATCTGCTGGCTGCAGGATATGTAGGGCATCTTGTGGCCACCAAATGTTTTTCCTAGGCTAGTGGTTACACTGGCCTATACCACTGATAAAGTCAGTGGCCAAATTGTGATAGAAAAGTTGCCATCATACATGTTATTGTGGATGGTCAGTGAACAAGTGTGAGACTGTCAATGCTGTTCATACTGCTAAGTTTTTATGCTCCACTTTGAACTATTTCCTCCCTTCCACTTTGCCTCTTCTTCCTTGTTTTTTAGTCCCTGTCTATAGTTTTTCTTTGACTTAAAAGGAAAAGTTTTTTGCCTGGTTCTGGTTACTATTTTATCATGCATATGGAGATTCCTCAATACTTTGGATCTCTCTTCAACAAGCTGTGTTCTTTGTGATGATGGATTGTGTTCTGTCAAACTCTTTTTCTGCTGTTGGTTGTGGTAGCCTACCCTGGCAAGGATTGAAGGCAGGGACAAAGAAGCAGAAGTATGAGAAGATCAGCGAGAAAAAAATGTCAACTCCAATTGAGGTAAAATGTTTAAATGTCTGTCAATTCTGCTAATGTTCTGGTTATTTTCCATTTCCTCAAGTTCCTTTTGTGCTTTTAGTGAGCAGGTATAGTTTTCTGGCAGTAAAAAGATTGATGCCTCTCTAGTCAAGAGAGGAGGAAATGGCATTGATGGGGTTACCAAACATGCAGGTGCTTTGTAAAGCGTATCCATCAGAGTTTGCTTCCTACTTCCATTACTGCCGCTCATTGCGCTTTGATGACAAGCCAGATTATGCATACTCAAAGAGAATTTTTCGAGATCTCTTCATTCGTGAAGGTATTTTACAGGTTGAGGAATGTGTTATACTGCAAAAATATGATTTTGGGATGTTCTGTAATTGTTAGATGAGCCTCCAGCTACTGAAGAAGAGAGTGTCTATCACCTGTGACAGGAGATTCCCTGTTATGCTTCTTCTGCAGAGCTTACACTTAAACTCTTTCTATTCAGATTTTCATTTGACTGATTTGTTATGTGATCTTCATTGTACAAAGTTAAACTAAAGTCAGGCAAATAAATATGCTGAAAACTGTAGTCTTTTTTTCTTGATCTGGAATGCTTGGTGCAAATCTACTTCTTACCGGTAAACCTTTCTGCAGGGGTCACCTCATGCCTGTTTGCGTTGTGTCTTCTAATTGATGGTATCTCAGCTCTGCAGACTGTTATATGTCTTTTGAACAGGTTTTCAATTTGATTATGTGTTTGACTGGACCATTCTGAAGTATCAACAATCGCAGACTGCAGGTGCCCCACCGCGAGCAATTGTAAGTCTACTAGGAATGGTGAAGTCTCAATGAAGTACCAAGCTTTCTACTGTTTCTCAGAATGCAAGTTGTGGTTCTGGAAATGTCATGGCCATGAAACAAGCACCTAAAAGATGCAGAATTGCCTGGTATGATTTATGGTTGTATTATTTCTGTCAGGCTGCAGGCACAAGTGGTGGTGCAGCTGGTGCTGGTGGTGTGTCAGCAGGTGTGTGCTTTTGATTCTCTAGATACATTTTCATGTGTGTTTTTGGGTAATATGTGAGTCTGTTCTTCGTATTGGGCTACATTGCAGTGTGGCATCAATGTTTTATGCTGGTTCTTTCAATCAGGATGTGATTACTTTGAAGTGAACTTCTTTCAAGAATCTGAGTGTACTGGTTGTTGCAGGAGGCCAGGACCTCCAAGAGATCCAGCGGAATGGTGAGACTGCTGAGGGTAGCCGCCGCAGGCTCTCAGCAGGGGGTCTGGCTTCAGGATCTATGGAGGCATCAAAGCACAAGAGTTCAGCACCTGATGATACAACTACAAAAGAAGTAAGTTTCTTACTATTCAGTGTTTCTTGTTGGACGTATCATTTATTCAGATAGTTGTGGGCATTGAAAACCAACTCCCATCTGATTCAGCAGCGAACACAGGAAAGAGTGTGAAACTATGTTCACAATTGGTCAGACCACCTTTGCCTTTTAAGGTAACAGTTTCAAAGTTTTGGCCCTATTGGTAGCTTGGGATGTTGACATTTTGAACTCTGGGTGAACGAGAGCCACTGACATTTGGTTTTTGCGCAGGGGGGCCTTAGTGGTATGGCAGAACCAGAGTGTGTGCCCTCATCATCATATGCGCAAGGTGGAAGTTCCTCAAGGAGAGCAGTCATTTCAAGCAGCAGGCCAGCAGGTTCAACAGAAGTTGGGGACTCTTCACGCAGTTTGTCCAATAAGATAGGCCGAATCAGCTTGCGTGCATCTGGAGTGCAGCAAAGCCCTCTGGTGGCTTCAGCTGAGCCAAAGAGGATGGTAACTAGTCGTCATCAGTCATCCAACACAAGAAATTATGAAGCTGTTCTCAAAGCAGATCCATCTCTTTCTTTAGAGCTGGAGTAGAGGCAATAATTTATGCCAGTTAAGTGGTTGAGAGTGGCTTGTTGCCCACCTCCTTCTTAACCTTTGTGTGATTGCCCTCTGTTTTTAGCAATTGTGGGCTCTGTCAGGCACACAGTCCAGGTGGATATTTGGTTGGTGGGTAAATCAACCCTTTGTGTTCTTTTCTGGCAGACAGCCTTCTTTCTTAGATAAGCCTTTTCTTAGTTGTATTTTTGTGCCTGTTTTTCACTTTGTCACTGTGTATGTTTATTGCATTGTCCATTTCTTAGCAAGAAAGGCAAGACCGTGGTTGACACTTTAGATGTTCTTGAGGCGGGAGTTTCTCAACGAATAGGTAAGAGAACACAAAGGTAAGGGAGATAAATGGAGTAATCATCCTATTTGTCTGTAGTTAGTCCTCAGCTAGAGTGGTGCTGAAAACTGGCATGGAAATCTCTATTGACAGTTTTTTATGTAAGGCATTATGCTTATGGAACTTATTTTTCTCCAACAATTTATGTACACAGGGTTGTTTTGGAGAATGGAATCACAGTTTCAACCAAGCAAGTTAGGTGATTGTTGGTTTCTGCTAAGGTAATTTTTAAGCTTGAGCTCAAGTCTTCATTTTGATGTTCACTTACTGGACTTTTCTTTGACTCAGCTGCTATTTCTAATTGTGAATGGTGCTACTGTTTGTTGAAGTTGTGTTCTGGGAATGCAATCTCTTTCTTGTAGTGTTTAATTTCAAGTGTCAAGTATAGCATATTCACAGTGGGTGGCTATTTTTATGTTGCTCTGCCCTTCCAGACCTTGATAGGATATACATTGACAAGGTCTGTTGAAGGTGATGCAGTGGATCCTTGCATTCCACCTAGTGTTGCATAACATGGCCTTTGTTTCAATCATTGCTGAATTCATACTTGACCTGTTTGATGGTTTCTGACTCTTGATAGCAATGACAAGAATCTCTTATCTCTCAGGTTTAGGTTATGTCTTACCAAGTTGCGTTGTAAACCCATATTGGGTTTACATGGCAAGGAAGTTGTGAAGAGTCTTTTGTCCTTCCAAAAAACTCAACACTCATGCAACTACTCTTCACAGTAGTTGCATGAATTATGAGTTGTGGGCACCAATTTTGAATGTTTGTTTCTTTTATGTCAAACAACTAATTCAAAATTACATAAAATAATGGTACTTACTTTATGCATCCAAATTTGGCAATTTCAAAAGAAGAAAGCTAGAAATCTGCACAAAAATCTTGGCTATTTAATAACTTTCTTCCTTGAAATGTGACGATTTTTTTGGGAAATTTTCCAAAAAGGATGTTCCCTTGAGCATGTTGCTTGGGACTTATTTTATAAAGCAAAATGGTAAATTTTCACCACAAAATTTTTTCACTGAAGACAATCATCTAAACATTCCTTTTTGGTTGAAATTTGTACCAAGGACTTTCGAATGTGTGAGCTTTAAATCCAACAATTGGTTGTGTAGACCAATTCATGGATGAGTAGATTGTATGAGATTTAAAACTGAAGCTTCAAGTAGAGGTAAAATGGGTGTAGAAAGAGGTTCAGGTTACTAAAACATAAGAGATGAAAGTCTTGTTGAACCACATTGTGAGGATAACCCATACTAAAAGCATAAAAATAAATAAATAAATAAATAACTCAAACCCCAATTCATGGTGAAACAAGTTCAATGCAAAAACTATTTCCTATAAAATAAACAAAAACTCTTTACAATTGCAAATACTTGACAAGTATTAATCTTATGCCAATATCTAATGTGCCCGATAAGAGATTCATGTCTAAGAAAGCATTGTACTTCTATCTTTTGCCAAGACCACATATTCCAACAAAACATTCACCAAAAAAAATCATACCAAAGTGATGGTCATTTTGTCTTTTGCCAAGATCCTATCTACTCAATAAATATTTTTCAAATTTCATAAGTTTTCATCATTGTATGTTTCCAATTATGATGATAGTGTACATTCATTATAATGCTAGTAAGGACCATAGATTTTTGTATTGGATTATGGATAGCAAATTTCCAAGTAATGTGATAGAACACTAAAAATGATGTGTCATCTTACATGGTAAGTGATGTTAACTTAATGTTAAGTAAGTATGAATTGAACTTTGAATCTTCCAAAAATGAAGATCTTGCAATAATAATCAATGTTATGTAAGAGGCTCCCAAAAGGAGGATTAACTCAATGTTACATATTCCTTAATTTGAAGTTCATTTTTCTACCTTCTTTTCCATTCAACACATCTCCCCCTTCATTATCTTGTCTCTTTACCCATTCAAAATTGGCCATGCTAGAAGCTTCATGGTTATTCAAGATTGCCCATGCACAAAAACAAAAGCTTCATGCTCAAGAACTAAAAAACATCAATTTCATAAATTATGTTTTTTAAAATTGTTTTCGAATTCTTGAAGTTGATAATCATGGGTGAAATCCATTTAAGAAAAAAATGAATATTTTGTTAATGTGTGGCAAGTTTCGATGTTATGAAAAGTTGAAGGCTTTTTGCCAAATTCTATCATTGTTTGATTCTATTACATTTGTTTTTCCTAGTAATGACTAAATCAAAAAAAAAAATTGAATTTATGAAACATCAACATGAAAAACTTGAAAACATGTGCTTGAAAATGAAAAACTTGGAAGCAAAATAAAAATAAAAACATAATAAGCAAATGACACATCCTTCGATATGTCAAATTGTATTTGGGGTAAAAAATCTTGTCAATTATCAATTTTGTAACTAAATGCTATCTTAGGTCACACTCCATAATTCTCACAAGGAGAAAAAGGTGTGAGGACTCAAAGAAAAAAATAGGATGAATTCAAAGTGAAATTAATTTGCACAAAGTAAGAAAGAGAATGATACGTGTAAATTATAACCAAATTAGTGCACAACTTAAATCATAGGAAATACACATTCACATGACTCATCACGACAAAAAAATGAGAATAATCATCACTCTCCTTTTTAATGTATACTATGCAAATTGCCATATGATCTATATCAAAATAACAAAAAATTGATGAAATTGTCAAATTATGAGAACCATTATTTTGTCAGTTCATAACTTTCACATATGAACTTTGATTTTGTATTATTAAAAGGAAAGGTTATATTCTTTGAAGAGGGCATTGCAATGGTGTATTACACATTCAAATATGAGATGATTTGATAATTTTATTGGGTATTTAAATGATCAAGATTCAAATTGTTAGTTTGAATTTCGATCATTCATTTGGTTGTAACTTATGTTTCAAACTTCCAAATGAGAAATGTGACCCCACTTTAAATATTTATTCTTTAAGAAAATTTCAATGATTTAAAAAGACCCAATTTGACTTAAATTTGGGACGCCTTAAAATTCTAACTCTGAAAGTGATTTTCATTTGAGAATGTTTAAGATTTATTTTCTTGCATTTTCCCACACTTGTGAGGATGCATTTGAATCATGGAACACCATATCAACTTGTTTTCTTTATCATGTTTTAAACTTGGTTACGAGCCAAAAATTAGGGTTGCAACATATAAGACAAAAACAAATAACAAAACAAATTATATGATGTCAATGATGCATGTAAGATGCACTCTTGTAGAAAGTGTAATTGCAAGAGGCAAGCTATGTGTTTGCAAGAGGTGGAACTAGAAAGGCAATGCAATAAAGCTTACAAAATTTTAACAAACATGAAAATACAAGAGCAAAGAGGGAGAAAAGTGCAAGCAATACAATGCAAAGCTTTGACACAAGGGAACAACAAAAGAGAGCTTCATGTGTGAATTATCAAGCATGAAGGCATGTTGTTGACTTTAAAAAACCCTAATTTTGTTGTTTGATGTGCATATGTGAACCTAGAGCTAGTTATTGTCATTGTTAATCATAGGCCACATGTTATTTTGAACTTAAGTAAGTGTTAGGAATTTTAACATTAGACACCCTAACACAATATGTGTTTGCAACTTCAAAAACAAAAGGATCCATTTTTGTCATTGTTCTAATAATAATGTTGTAGATTAATTGCAAGAAATTTAAGTCCCGCACATGTTCAACATCCCAATAATAGAGTGTGATGAATTTAAAGCAAATTAAAAAAATCTATTGTTTCAATTTTTGGGTAACCTTTTTTTATACCTTAATGGTTTTTTTTCAAAAATGCTAAGAAGTTTTTGAGGTTTCTAACTGCCAAATATCTAAATTTCTTATAAAAAAAAATTGCTTGATTTCACATTAGGTTCCTATAGGGTCCCAACAATATAGAATGATTCTCAAATATTTTTACATTCATTTTTAAGCCAAATTTGGTTAAAATTGTCTTACGGATGATTGCAACTTGTGCAACATTACAAAATTAGAAAAAAAATTGCTTCCAAAAAAAACAAACCAAAAATCAAAAAGCTCCAACAAACAATCTAATATTTGTTCAACCATTTTGATTAATTGATCAATGAATTGTTAAATAAGATTAGTGTAGAAAATATGCACAACTCTTCAAGGTCTATGAGATAGGCTTGTGCTTAGGGTTGAAAAAAAAATCCTATATGGCCAATTAGAGTGTTAGAAAAGGGAGCCTTGAATTGTTTTCAGGAGCTAACTTCAGTATAGTGCAGTAAAGGGTCAGTCACTAGCAAATGTCTGCTGATAATTAAGTGATTGTGAAAATTCCCATTTTCAAAAAAAGTTATTCGAGAATTAATATTCCTAACGATTCTTCATTTTCCTTCACAAAAAAATTTTTCCTGAAAAAAATCGTAAAATTAAAAAAATTTCCAGCATTTATAATAATAATAATAATAATAAAAAATTCCTGCCCAAGCCACCAAGGTACTATGGCACTAACATCATGTAAATGTTGTAATAGGTAGCAGCATCATAAATCTTGTCCCTTGGTGCAAAGAAGGGAAAAAATCTGTAACCAATGAGAGATTGTTGAAATGGGTGCCTTGAATTCTCAGTGAACTAGTACTACTTACATGTTGCATGCAAATGACATGCAAATTGCAAAGAGTTTTTAACAAGAATTTGGAGTGTTTTTTTTTTTGTCACACATCAATCAAATCTCTGCTCTGATTTCATTGTGGGTGATTTTACTCTCAGGGTGCTCATAGTAATTATGAGACATGTTTTGTTGCACATTGTGTTACACATCATTTTGTGTGATTTTTACTCATAGATTTTACTCAGTGTGCTCCTCATGTTAAGGGAGAGGAGGGTTCTAGACTTCTAGCACATTTCTTGTGCTGGGTTCTAGCACATTAGTCATGTTGTTTGTTTGTTTGATATATAGATTTGTAGGTTGTTGATTGATTGTTTGTTTGTTTGGTTGATTGATTGTTGGGTTGATGGATTGATTTCTCGATGGACAAAAGAAGAAGAAGAGGACGATGATGATGATGGTGACAATGATGATGATGGGTATATAAGTGGTGTTTTTTTTTCTTCTAGCGGCCAGGGGCGGGGGGCCGGAGTGGCGGGGGGGTGGTGAAATAGCTGTGATGATGCATTGATGAGAGAGAAATCATAGTTTTACTATTTATGGAAAACTGGGCTGGAAATCTCCCGGGGATGATGATTTCCAAATCATCGTCATCTTCGGCGCCAGGGGTCAGGTAGGTAATCGCAAAATGCTTGTGAGCCAAGGACGGCAAGCAGGAGACCTATAAAAGCTTGATTAGAAATCGGGGTTTTCAAGATTATTGTTGTGTCGTGTGTTTTTTTGTTTTGGGGGCGCTGCTCAGATTCACCGGGAGGTTGGAAAGAAGCGCTTCTTTTTGGTGACGGAATTTAGAACTGTAGTTTGGTTTGGTGTTTTGAATCTATGATGATTATGAGCAGGGGAGATTTTTTTTCGACTCGATCATCACGTCGTAAGTTTTGGATAAATTTGGGGTTTTAGGGTTAGGGTTTTGGGTTTTGCATCTGGGAGGAGGATTGCGTGAAGATGGTGCTGGTTTTGTTGTAGTATGTGAGATCTACTACGGCGTTGCTCGCTCCAGTTCTGTGGCAAGAGAATGCCTTTGATTTCTTTTCCCGAGATTTGGCTGTCTGGGTAGGTTGCAGAAAAAATCCTCTTTGGTGGAATCGAGAGCCGATTGATCACGAGTTTCGTGCTGGCTGTGTGCTGCGGTTCTCTCATTATCACTGGGAAGTTGTTGTGCAAAATACTTTGGATTCCGGTAAGTGTTTCACTTATGCTGGAAGATTTTTCTTTTAATTTGTGACTTTACTGGGAGCATTTTGCATGGTTGTTTGTGGGGATTTCTTTCAGGGAACACTTTTTCACATGCTGAGGAGGAGGTTATGATTGTTTGAGATAAGGCATTGACAATGATGGGTGCTTTAGTGAAGATTTCTTCATGAACAGTTCAGGTGTGGACAGCCATAGAAGCTTGCTTGCCATGAATTTGTTGCACATGTAAACTTGCAGGAGGTGTCAGCTTGCACTGGCCTTGCAACAGATGAGCAGCAGTAGGGCCAGAATGAATGGTGGTCGGACTGCTGCAGACAGCATTTCTGGCTCCAAAAAAGTACCAGAGAATATGGGAGATGCATTTTGTGTAAGAAATGATGGAAGGGGTTGGCGGTGCAGCCAGCCAAGGGAGGGAGATACAAAGTACTGTGTGAAGCACAACTTGCAAAAATTGAGGCATTCAAAGTCCAAAAAATTCCAAGGGCAGAATCTGAATGCAGGGCACAGAAGTTCTAGGAAGGAAGATGGACGAAAAAAGACTGGTCACAATGGTGGTCAATTAGCAGTGGTGAAGTCGAAGAAAAGGTTGAAGGAGGAAGAGATTGACAGTGGTAGTGAAGACAGGAACCTTAGCAAGCACATCAGAAGTTCCACTTATCATGAGGAAGCAGAAGTTGCTGATGATGATGAGGGATCTCCTGGCATTGAATGCAAGACTTCGGAAAGATCAGCAAACAGTGATGATCATGGTAGAAAGTTTAGCTCAAAGAGTGCCAAAGTTGCTGGAAAGATGATCAGACTACAGGCTAAAAACGAATCAAAGGGAAAAGAAAAGGGACACCAAAGACTTGCCGATGCTGTGAAAATTGAGGCTTCTGGAGTTGATGCTGATGATACACTGCCTCAGAATCACAGCAAGGTGAGCAATCTGATGCTGCCTGTATGGAACTCAGTCACTTACCTGTAGATGATATTAATAGATTCCCTCAGTGTTTCCTGCTCTGATATTCCAATGACATACCTTTCCATGATCTGTTAGAGTAAGAGTTTGTTGGCATTGCAGCAACTGGACATTGCACTGTTGATTTTTGATTGATGGTGTTGATCATGGATGTATAGTTCTCATGGTGGTGCTGCTGGTGGATACCAAAGAACAGGAAGTGGATTCAAGTGGCAGCAGAATGTGTCATCAATGTCAACGGAATGACAAAGGAGCTGTGGCTTTCTGTGGCAGTTGTGGCCGCAAGCGCTATTGCTATCCGTGTATCCAGAACTGGTAAACTTACAGTTCCTGCCATTTGTTGTGGCATTTATGTATGCCAAAGTATATCAGAGACTGGGACTCTGCAGAGTGTTGATGGTTGTGCCTTTGTAGGTATCCACTGTTGACACCAAAGGATGTGTCTGTCAAATGCCCGTTCTGTGTTGGGAACTGCAACTGCAAGGCCTGCCTACGGAGATTTGAACCAAAGATGGTAGATTATCTCAACTCATGCGCTCAAGTATAGCAGTGTCTTGACTCTGAATCAGTTCTGAAACACAATTCTGAACATGGGTTTTGTGATTCCATTGAATATGATGAGCAGGAGCCTGTACAGAAGGATGTCTCAAAGAAGGTGGAGTTCATGAAGTACACACTTACCAAGATTCTACCCTGTTTGAAGCAAATTGATCAAGAGCAGTGTGAGGAACTGCATTTGGAGTCGAAAATACAAGGTAATCCTGTGTTTTTCAGGGCACAGTATTTTACTTTCCATGTCATTCATCCTTGCTGGCTAGTGAAAGACTGCATTACTGTATATGCATAGCTGGTTTACTGTAGCAGGTGTTTATTTGTGCAGGAAATAAAAATCTGAAGGTGCAGCATGCAGCTATCCCTATGGATGAGCGTGTCTTTTGGTATGTTGCACATGGGCTCTCAGGTGATACTGTATTTGGTTTAGAATGACTGTATATATGGCTTGTGTTGTAGGTTGATCGCACAGGTTGTCACAAGAAGCATAGGACACTGGTTTTCTTTTATAAGGCTGGTTTCCCTCCCCAGAGGATGCTGTTTCGTATTACAGAGTGTGGAAACAGTGACTTCACAGGTATTTGTGTGTTCAAATTTGTTGCCGAATACAACTGGCTGACAGAGGTTCGTGGGATGTGTTCTTCAGTGATAACTGCAGCACATCCATTGTAGATTACCATAGGAGCTGTCCAGAGTGCTCCTATGACCTGTGTCTAACTTGCTGCAAAGAGCTACGTGGAGGTTGTCAACAAGGCGGGAAGCAGCCAGTTCTACAGCGAGAGCCTGTGAATGAGGAGCCAAAATCTTCTGATGTAAATACAGATGAAGGGAAGAAGCCCATAGCTGCTTGGACAGCAAATTCTGATGGAAGTATTCCATGCCCTCCAGGTTTGGGGCAGGGTTGTGGTGGGTGTTTGCTGGAGCTGAGGACATTACTAAAGCCTGATCTAATTTCTAAACTTACCAAGGATGCAGAGGCTCTCTGTCAGGGTGTGCCTACTGATGAGGTTGTTAGGTACTGCTCTTTTTGTGCTACATCTGGCCCAATTTCTGAGAATATGCGGTTGGCTGCTGATCGAGCAAGTGCGACTGATAATTATCTCTACTGCCCAACTTTAAAGGACACTGAGGGAGAGGGCTTTGTGCATTTTCAGAAGCATTGGGCACAGGGTGAACCTATCATAGTGCGAAATGTGCTGGAAGGTGGCACTGGCCTGAGCTGGGAGCCCTTGGTCATGTGGCGTGCGATTCGGGAGACAACAAGCAACAAAGTCCAAGCTGATTCTAAAAGTGTCATTTCTGTAGACTGCTTGTTTTGGGCAGAGGTAACACATGCTTCACTACCAGTAATGATAGATAAGTCTTTGAGTCCAACCATTTTCATGAGGCAATGATTTCATAGTGGGGTGCAGGTTGAAATAAACATCCATCAGTTTTTCAAAGGCTATGAAGAAGGGCGTGTTCATAAGGATGGATGGCCAGAGATGTTGAAGCTCAAGGATTGGCCACCTCAAACCGATTTTGTAAACCGTCTTCCACGACATGGAGCTGAATTTCTTGCTACCCTCCCATATAAAGATTACACTGATCCAAAGGAAGGCATTCTCAATTTAGCTACAAAGCTTCCTGAAAATGCTATAAAGCCTGATCTTGGCCCCAAGACTTACATTGCTTATGGCTTACGACAAGAGCTGGGCAGGGGTGACTCGGTGACCAAATTGCACTGTGATATGTCTGATGCGGTGAGGTCCTTTCTTTGCAATTAGAAACAAGTGTATTTGACTTCATTGTGAAATTTTCTGGGCAGTATGATATAATCAACCAGATCTACACCCATTTAGCTTCATTTTCTGTATTTGAGGGAAGGAACATTGAGTGGGTCTTAATGTTGGAATTGTTGTAGGTCAATTTGCTCACACATACATCTGAGATTAAATTTTCGAAGCAACACCTGAAGTCTATTGCCAATCTTTGTAAGAAGTACAAAGAGAAGTATAAGTCTGAGAAGGTGCAATCTGTAGAGCAACTGGTGGGACTCCAACCTGAAGCAAATATGAAGGTAGAGTGTGAGGGTGTCTCCTCTGCACCTTCCAGACCAGAAGAAGCATACTCTGCACTCGGGGTCCCCAAAGTTGAACCAGATGGTGCAAAATCGATGGACAAGGTTACTGGATGTAATGGACAAGAGAGCAGTTTGTTAAGCAAGGCAGGTTCATTTGAGAAGACATCTGAAAACTCTGAGTATGGGGGGGCCTTATGGGATATCTTCCGACGTCAAGATGTACCAAAGCTGCAGGATTACTTGAGGAAACACTCACAGGAGTTTCAACACTTGATGGGTTCTCCTCTTAAGGAAGTAAGTTTCTCCTTCAATATTCTCTTGACTGTTTGTAATCCTTCTGCTTTCTTTTGCACAGTTTCTTCATAGTGTTTGCCCTTGGATTTTTTCTCAGGTTTTTCATCCTGTTCACGACCAGACTTTCTTCCTGGATGAGGAGCACAAGAGGAAGCTGAAGGAGGAGTATCGTAAGTATGCAGGGTTGTTGAGTGTAGTATCATGATGTTCTTTTGGTATAATGGCTTGTGCTGAGAGAAAGTCCTGCTGTTTTTGACCGCCTTGAAATCCTTCTTCCTGGAAATTCCCTCAGCAAGTTAATTGAGTTAGTGTTGCAGTAGTCTTCATGGGAACAAAAAGAGGGTTGTGACAGCCTTTGGGATTGCCCAAGAAAGCTTTTACTGTGTTTTTTGGACTCAGAAAGCATGTCTCCATTGTGAAACTCATCACTTTTGTGGTTATAGTACTTGAATAGATAATAGTTGGTTCTCTTGATTGTGCATAATTGGTCCATACAAAGCTCATTTCCTTGATGTTATGGAATAACCAACTGGAGGTACATCTGTTGCATATGTGTAGAAGTGGAAGCATGGACATTTGAGCAAAACTATGGTGAAGCTGTGGTCATTCCTGCAGGTTGTCCACATCAAGTGCGCAATCTGAAGGTGCATTTAGGGCCCGAATTGCTATTTTTTTTGTTTTGATTTGTGCTTAATGGAATTGTCTATTGTGGATCTTCTCAAAGCAATTTGTTTGAGTGATGCAGTCATGTATCAAAGTGGCTCTGGATTTTGTGTCCCCTGAAAATGTCGAAGAGTGTGTTCGATTGACAAATGAGTTTCGTCTGCTACCTATGGATCACCGTGCAAAGGAAGATAAGCTGGAGGTAATTTTAGCTTCCATCCCTGGCATAGCGATCTACTGATCTCTTAATTTTTCACTAGAAAAGTGCAATAGCATCCTGGATTCTTACACTGGGGTCTTCCTGGTTGAGCTGACAGGTGAAGAAGATGGTGCTGTACACTGCTAGAGAAGCAGTGAAGTACCTTTATAATACTCCCATCCAGCACAAGTAAGTCTTCAGAGTGCAAACCACAAAGTCAGAATAGTATGTTTTTGGTCAACAGAAAATGAATTCATTTCTTCTACCTTGTGCACAGCAGCTTACCAGAGAAGCTCCTTCACATCTGCTGTGTCAGCATTGTCATGAACAGTAGTAGCTGTACAACAGGTTTGTTTGTCAGGAAGCCTCCATACCAGAGCAATATCATGTAGGTGGTAGGTGTGCAAAGTTCAACTGTAACCTCACTCATTGGAATCATAGAAAGACTCTTATTGATGAGATTTATGTGTGAGATTTACAGGAAAAACACTGGAAGGGGCAAGACTGTTACGAATGGGAAGGATGACCCATATCCATCCGTGAAAAGGAAATTACCATCTCTCTCTGAGAATAATGGTCAAGGAAAAAAGAAGGGGAGGCAGTCATGAATGAAGGTCAAGGTATTTTTGTAATCAAGTTTTTCTGGCAGAGATCATCTGCTAATGTGCTTCACTCTGCCCAAACACTGTTCCAGAGTGTTTGGGAAGACCAGATGTTGCAAGCTTAGACTTTCTTTTTAGCTTTGTAGCTTCCAACAAGTTGCAGGTATAATTTCATGTTCTGTCTCTTATGCACCACTCTCTCTCCAGGGCTCTTTGTAGTTGGAATAGACAGGTGTATTTAGGGAGTAGGACAGGGAAGAAAGTAGTTGCAACATTTGTTGAAGAGAGGCAAGGATTTGGTAATCTCCCATGATGGGAGTTGTACATGATGAGCAGGTTTTTTGAACACGGATATTGCAGAGGTTGCAATTGCAAAGGGTTGTCTTGCTAACAATGGAAAGTTTGTTAACACAGTTTGTGAACTCATTTTACAGTCTCTGGGGTTAAACTTCTTTTATAATGGCCACCCTTACTCCCCTGCCCTGATAATCTCTTGCAACAGGTAGGTGAGGTCTTCCTTCCAGACAACAACCCTATAGTCCTTAATCATCATCTGCCACAATTCCAGAAACTGCAGTATAATGCACCTGCATTTGGTTAATGTGTCAACTGACATCTTTTCTGTCAATCAGAGAATGTCCATCTCTTCTTCTCTTGCTTCACTTGTGGGCTTATTAACAAATTACCAGAGACATTGAATGGTCCTCTCAAGGTTGCATTATCACACAGATGTCATGATTGTAGAGGATTTGCTTTCAGTCTGTGGTACTTATTGATTTCCTGAGATATAATCCATAGTCCACATCCTGAGCAAAGGTTTCAAGTTTCTAGGTTGCAAATATTCAAAAACCTCCAGGGTTTCTGCCTCTGCCCCAAGGTTGCTTTTGTGCTTGTAAAATTTGTCCTACCCTCAACAATGTATAGCTGTGAAAGCAAACAAAGAAAATTGAATGTCATTGGACTACAATCCTCAGGTAAGGGATTTGCAGTGGGATGGGGGAGGAGTTAGTGTTGGTCAAGCTTGGAAAGAGCGTGACCAGGAATAGTGTATTAAATTTGCCATTAACAAAAGCAGCTGTTTCATTTCATGATGTCTCAGTTGAATTTGTACTCTTCTCATGCATGTGGTATGTAATACTTTACCAGAGCATGCTCAGAGCCCCATTCTGATAGCTTTTCTTTCTTGCCATAAGAAACGGAGGATGTACTGAGTATGCACAAGCCTGCACCAGCTCCATTAGACATTATTCTACTCCATTTTGGTTCTCCACTCAAATTCTACATCTCTCTGCTGTGTGATTTCTGTGACATTTGTCTGTGCACATGTGAGAGATAGAGAGAAATTAGCATCATGAACTGTGATGTCAAAACAGTTCTCTGGCAAGATGCGTTTTCTACAGTCTACAAGATTTTACGAATACCTCTGCAATAGCATCCTTGTTTCTAGATTCTCAAGCTCCCCTGTGCAGCCCACACTTAACCAGATCTCCAGTCTTTGTCCATGGAGTCTTGAGCTTCCAAATCTCAACTAAGTTATGGATCCTTCTGCCTACACCACCAGAATAAGGAGAGGTGAAACTGGCTGGGTTGCCAAGCCTGAATCTGAAAGAAAACAGCTGAACAGTAGCTGAGTAACGCAGGAGAATCTTGAAGTTTGTGAGGAATCAATCTCACAAGGTTCCAGAAATTTATAAATCCCTGGAAAACTTGTGCAGCGGTAAACATTTGGTTTGCTCCGTGTTCACAATCTGTGGTCATATGTTACAGTCATTTGATTGAATGGAACAACCCTTCACAGATCATCATCATAAAGGTTTGTCCCATCCATTATGTATTGTGCACATTCATAATACTTTCAAGCACACAGAATACCTATGAAACTTCAGGTTACAACTGCGGACACACAGGTGGTTTTGCAGATTGGAAAGAAGGGGGACTTGCAAAAGTTGTGCAGAACTTGCCTGCTGCACTGATAGAAAATGCACTTCTCATGCAACACATGTAATGACGACACAGAACATAGTTTTTCTGGTCCAACCAGAACCTAGTCATGAATCAAATTCAATTATAATGGAAAAAAAGTCTGGCATGATTTTCTGTGTGTGGAAAGAATTTTTAGGAGAGGAGGGGAGCATCACTAACCCACACCACAGAGACAGCTATTCAATCAACCAGAAAGTTGTAAGTTCCTTGGATGATCAAACCCTAAGAAATGTCAGTTATCTGCTGCACAGTTTGATGTTTCAGTTGGACTTTGCAGTCATATTCCTCATATTTACTATACTAGAAAGAATGGATGTGGCAGCAACACATGGATCTGCCTGTCTAGCTCAAACCTGAAGGAGACTAAGATTACTATGACAGACCTTGTCATACTAGATGGGCTGTGGGAAAAGCACCTTATGAATCTATGCTAGCACATAATTAAATGTATTGTTTTGAATCAGATCAGGATTAGCTTGCAATAAATTAACCCCCAGGGCCTGAGTTTTAGGGTTCAAACCAATGCCCGCACCAAATTGAGATAGCCTTGGCAAAGGGGAAATAACTGTTGGTTGGAAGTCTGGAAATGAGCATATCGAATGAAGTAGGGCTCCTCAAAATCTTCATGGATGCTGATGTGAATCAATATAGCCATTGTCAACCAGTACCTTCTCACGCTTTGCTCTATCCAAATCGCCTGACACCATCATTGCCACCAACTGCTTGAAACCAACTTTTGGGGTCCAGCCAAGAGCTTTCTTGGCTTTTTCAGCTGAACCTCTGAGATTGTCCACCTCTGAAGGCCGGAAGTATCTGCATCAAAATCGAAGGGCAGAGTTGGCAGATCATATAAGGGCACGTGTCTCAATACATTGGCTGATAGCTCCATCAGAAGTTTGATGAGTGAGAGAGCTTAAAGGCTATATACATTATGGCACAACAATCAAGAAGGACTGACCTGGGATCAATTTCCACATAGTCCTTCCAATCAAGCCCAACATATCCAAATGCCTCCTCTAAGAACTCTTCAACAGTGTGAGATTCCTCGGTAGCGATGACATAATCATCAGGCTTTTCTTGCTGCAGCATCAGCCACATGGCCTCTACGTAGTCACCTGCAAAACCCCAATCTCGGGAAGCCTTCAAATTGCCGAGAAAGAGCTTCTTCTGGAGACCAATCTTGATTCGTCCCACTGCTCTTGTGATCTTCCGAGTCACAAAATTCTCACCACGACGAGGAGATTCATGGTTGAAGAGTATTCCATTGCATGCAAAGAGGCCATAAGCCTCTCGGTAATTGACTGTGTACCAATGTGCTGCAACTTTCGAAACAGCATAAGGACTCCGGGGGTGGAAGATGGTATTCTCATCTTGTGGAGGTGGCGTAGCACCATACATTTCTGATGACCCAGCCTGATAGTACCTTACCTGCTACATCATCCCGAGGATTAGTATCAGCCAATACAAGAAGCTCACAATTTGAAGGAGACCTAAAACAGATGTCCAATACCTAAATCACATAAAAACCTATTGTCTGGAGAATACAATCTGAATACAGTCTGGTGCATAGCTCTGGACACCATGGGAATAGAAGTACACAGATGCAAACCACATTCACATTCTGACACACAATGCAGTGGAAGAGAGGAGACAAAACCAATATATATGTACACAGAAAACTCCATGGAATGCCAAGATGCCAATACTGGCTCAAAGAATTACCACAAGGGTTTCTATACTACTGCTACCACCACCACCACCACTGCTACTACAATAGACAGTAGACGTAAAGAGATTAGAACTTAGAAGGAGGAGGGGTTCTTGCCAAGGTAGCAGTACCGACTGGCCCCAGAAAAAAAGAGACAAGGGTTTAGGGGCTTTCCCACCAGGAAAAGAGAATGGGTGTCTACAAAGGTCCGCAAGGAATAATGTCCAACTCTGCAGACAAGATCAGAACAAACACCAAAAAGAAGAAGAGATCCGCTTGCTTGCAGAAAGGAGAAAACTTCACACCTGTCTACCAGTAGCTTCAATGTGAGAGCGCACAGCTTCAAGCAGTCTCAAGGCGCCCGTGGCCACCACATCGGCGGTGTAGTCCGGATTCTCGAAAGAGACACCAACGTGAGACTGCGCACCGAGGTTGTACACTTCGTCCGGGCAGATGGTATCCACCCACTTGCGCAACGCCGATGCGTCCGTGAGATCCCCGTAGTGCAGTTTCATTCGAGCACTGGAGCTGTGCGGATCGATGTAGATGTGATCCAGTCGCTGGGTATTGAAATTCGACGATCGTCGAATAATGCCATGAACTTCGTAGCCTTTCTGCAACAAAAGCTCCGTCAGATAGGAACCATCTTGTCCCGTGATTCCTGTTATCAGCGCCGTCTTCGTCGTCCTTGGCTTGTTCACTGTCCCCGTCATCGTCGTAACTGCAAAATCATCCCCACCCAAGGAAAAAAAAACCTCTTTCCACAATGTGACCTCCGCTTACTGCTCAACCCTCCCCTCTATGTAATACCAGAAAAAACAAAGAAAAAAAAAGAGTTGCGCACACACTGAAAAAACAAAACTAGAATCTTTGTAGTACATACAAACAGATCTTGCCCCCCAAGAAAGTCCACTAGATTCACAGAGATCTTCAGAAACTAGACTATTCTCTTAACAGCCAAGATCTCAATCCAAAAAGAAAAAGAAAAACACATACCCCCCATCATCACACACACACACAAAGCTACATATTAAACTGACAACAACCAAATGAGAAACACATGAAACAAAATTGGAAAAGTAGCAAAAGAAATAACAGCAGCAATGATAGCTACTCTTCTTCACAAAACTCAAGATTGAAATCCTAAGAGTAAGAAACAAAAAAGCCCAAAAAAAAAGCAAAAAGAAAAACAGCAGCAGCAGCAATGACAGACTTTGAGTGAGTGGGTGATTCGATCACCTGAAAGTAAGTGGATTGGGAAATAGGGGTGATGTTGTTGATCAAGGTTTTCACCAGAGAATTGGGATTCGATTCGATCCAAGAGCGCGCGATGTGATGCGACTCACGAGTGTGGGGGGGCGGAGGTAGAGACAAAGAAGACAGACGACGATGACGAAGAGCGCTGATGAAGAAGGCGGTTGCAGGAGACGGGCAAGAAATAAGGCAGCAAAAATGGCAGTAAAAGTGAAAAAGGGTAAAGATGAAAAATCAGTGAGAAGTGAAATGGTGTGGGGGCCGGGGGCGCGTGGCGGGGGGCGGGGGGGGGTGGGGACGAGGGTAAAAAAAACTGGTAAAAACCAAAACCAAGAAGTTGGGGACCTGGATCATGCGATCGTGAGCAACGTGGATCGTGTGTTCGGGACTTGGAAATGAGGACCTGGATGGATCATGGGGATCGTGACAAACGTGGATCGTTCTCTTTCGGGACCTGGATAGTGCCTAATGGGATTGTGACCAACGTGGATCGTTCTCTTTTGGGACCTGGATAATGCCTAATGGGATTGTGACCAACTTGGATCGTTCTCTTTTGAGACCTGGATAATAATACCTAATTGGGACTTGGGGGCATGTAAATCCTTGGTGCAATTGTGGATCGTTTTTGGGACCTAGAACTTGGGACTTGGGGCATGCATGCACTCGAGGGATCATGTTTTGGGACGTGGGAATTTGGGACTTGAAGCTTTGGAAAAATTTGGATCTCTACCTTGTACCCAAAATCACTAACTCTTTCTTTTCTTATTTTTTCCTTTTTTTTCTGACGGAACTACCCCTTGACTTGAGATTGAATGTTTAGTTTATTGATTTGGTTTCATACAATCTAATTTTCTAAATAGTGAAGAAATTCTAGGTTCGGCTTATAGGTGTCCTTTCCTTGTTGACAATCATTAAAAAATAAATTCACATTGTTGTGTCAAAGGTGTGGACGGAGGACCCAAAAATATTATAAATAATTTGTCAAATATGCTAAGGTCAAATGAAGGAAAATAAAATAAAATGCTCAGCTCCACCCTCACTCCACTTGGCAACAAATGAAATCGAGCATGACTCATACAAAGGATTTTTGTGGAAAAAAGAAAGTGCCAAAGTCCCCAGATTTCATGGAAAAAAAATTTCTGAAATTGTTGTCTTTTTTAGACGATACTAGGTTCCAAGCAGGTTGCCAAAAATATAGCAGGATTTTTGAAAATTTCTACTTTCCTCTCTGACCTGTAGCCAAAATTGGCTAATTCCTCTTGTGGATGATTGCCAGTGTGGTTACACGACAAAATTGCCCCAAAAAAAAAACCCTGGTCCCACCCCCCTTGAGTACCTAAATTCGAAGAATCCCCAAAAGCTTTGACTACATACCACATTGCTGAGAAAAACAGAGTGGGTTACGCAAATTGAGGGAACAAGTGAATGAATCCGAGCAAAGAATTTTTTTAAAAGTTTACACATTTGACTCTTGTGTATGCCCGACCTATAACTTACCCTTCGGTCGAGTCAAGGGGGTGATGAGATAGCAAAGGATTGTGTGAGTTTAATTGAGGTTAAAACTTTTTGATACAATTAGGTGTACAAAAAATGACCCCACAAAAAATGAAGAAATGTTTATCTATGAAGGAAGGTAGTTTGTTTGTTGGTCACATTGAGATCTCCCAAATCACACACCTCTTTGCTGCTGTCTTGGCACTACTGTTGAAAAGCCCTTGACGAGTATGGGTGTATCGAGTTGGTTTCATAATGTTTTGACGCACTATGAAGAAGTTATTGAATATTGAATAAAATTTTCATTAAAAATTCATTTAAATAAAAATAATAATTGAGAAATTTGGGCATGTTCTTGCTGTTGTTGTTGGAAACCTCTTTTGTGAGTAGGATTTAATGAAGGTGATTCAAAAAAATTTAAACTTAAGTGTATGAAATATTAAAATTTGAGTAATTTTTGTCATTGGAGATTCAATTAAATTATCAAAAAATGATTTTAAAAGGAAAAATTAGTTAGATAACTAGTTCACATTTGGGCCAACATCATAGGCTACACTAATTATATATATATTAAAAAAATTGTTACATTTGACATTACTAAAGGGTTTTTTCCAAGGGTTTAAATTCAAAGGCTACTTGACAAATTCAGATCCATGTTAAAGAATTGATGAATCGATTTTGTACTTGTGTTTTGTATGTTACCGAGGGTCAATGGAATGGAATGTACATGGAGTAAGTTAATCCTTGATTGACATTTGATCAAAAGTGTCACATTCCCCCCCCCCCCCCCAAAAAAAAAAAAACAACCCCCCACCCCACACAACCAACAAAGAAAAGAAAAAAAACAAAAAAATAAAAAACACAACCAATGGAGAA
>Ga0116229_10000355_pt1 | contig 57923 bp, 34 predicted proteins | sample S1TSphgellanicum_3_FD_87313 | JGI IMG/M metagenome (GOLD analysis project Ga0116229, IMG submission 87313) | Host-associated microbial communities from peat moss isolated from Minnesota, USA - S1T2_Fc - Sphagnum magellanicum MG | ecosystem: Host-associated > Plants > Peat moss > Unclassified...
AAGGTTGAATTACTTTCGTTACTTATTTTAGTTTGGTTATTTGTGGTTTGGTCTTTTAGTTAAATACCTTGGTGTTAATGGTTTGGCTCTCTTTTCTTCATTACACAAGTTTGTGTATTTCATATGACAAGAACCTTGGAGAGTTCTTGATGTTGTGTTTTGTGTTGTGAGCATCATGTTGTAGTTTCCTTTCAATAAAGGTTTATGTTTGCACTTAAATAGATCTCCTATTTGTTAACATTTTGAGGGGCATTTGGAATTTAGGGTTGCATTTTAACCAATGGGATCTTAGCATTATATGGTTAGGGTTTCACCATGGTCAATGTATTATCATATGCATATTAAATATATCTACTTTAGGGTTAAGTGGTATAAGTGAAATTTAAATTCCTACATAATATTTCACATTACTGTAATAACATATTTGCATTTCACATGCATATGTTCATTATTCATGTCTTAAATTTCAACAAACTTAACATTATCATTCATTTTAACATCATATTCATGGTTATTGCATATAACCAAAATTTGCATTTCAGAATACATTGTAAAAAAAACTCCAAAAGCAATATTACAATTCATTTCATCATAATTTGATACTATAGAAAATTCACACAAAGATGAACATATAATTCATTATAGAAGTTTGTGCTTCTTTATATTATTGAAAAGATCCTTCAAAATTATAATATAGTTCCATGTTTTGTTGAAAAAAAATCCAAAATAACACTTAAAATTTGTGTTATATCAAAACATAATTTGTGGTTTTCTACTACAAGTACCAACAACTCCTACTCTTCTCCAAAAACTCCATGTCTCATATTCCTTCCTTTGTTCTCCAAAACTTTGACCTTTTAAACCATCCCAAGTCACATCATCATGATCAAAACAACAAGAATTCAAAATTCAAACTAACAAAGTTCCCTAATCAGTCCTTATTCTAATTAGCCTTATTCATCCAAAATCACATATTCATCCTACCCTCTTAACATTAGGTTTTTCTTGCTTATTAATTGCATCAATTGGTCTAATCATTATCCTCCATAATAATAAATCCAATGAACTATTGTGATTTTATAATATGTTCATATATTGCATAAACTCGCACCTATGATGTAAACTATTCAAAATTAAACATTCACAATGAATCAAATGTCATAATCTAATGGAACACCATGTCAAGTTTTTCATTCCCCAAATCAATTTAGGAAAGGGTTGTTTAGATTGTCAACATAATTATGCCTACACCATGAAGTATATAAACCAAATCAATGCCATTGTTTTTACCAAAATGGACATACATTGCCAAAAATAGCCATTGTCCCACCTCTAAAGCAAGTTAAATCTAATGACCCTTTTTGCACAAAAGGCCCTCCCAAAGAAGGTTACTACCATTTACATTATTCAACTCTAGCTATGGAGGGTAGCCATTTGGCACTTATAATGGGGTGTTGCCCTTGCTTAATATAATTTTGAAAATTTATAGTCAAAACCATCCATCTCCAATGAGCTTCCCATGGTGGACACACCCATGTCCTCAAATTCTTAATATGAGGCTTTTCCTGACTAAGTTTGATTCATGATTAGGATTGCACAAGAACACTAAGTCTCCAACTTTAAACTACACATTAAACCGAAAGTAAGAAAGCCCGTTAGTCTCCACAACAATCAACTGCCTCCACTTTCACAAACCCAATCCTTTATGTGGTCCCTAAATGCCATCATTTAGTGTTATTCACTTGCATGCATTCCACCACAACATTGATTTGATGCACAAAATCCAAAAAAGGTCTATTGTAAAACCAAGTTAAGGTATTTACTTGCTTCCATTCCAACTTTCCTCCCGCAATGCCCACCTTAGGAATGCTAAAATGTTGTTTCATAGTTACACCAAACCAAGGTGCATGTGTCTTCTTCTTCACCTTCTACTAACCATCAAACACCAACATTTGCCCCATTTAAGAACATGCCATAACACTACCTACTGTATAATGTCATGCCTAAACTACCTGCTATTTCTTTTTTAGTACTACACTAGTAAGTAGATCAAGTTTTTGCAAAATACATGAAATTCTTAAATGTTCTATGAATACCAAGGGAACACCAAACATATTTCATGCAGTTGATACCTTCCCATAAGTAACTTGTTCAATGCCACTACTTGTTGCACCAATTGTGGGGCGAATAGCTCCAGCTTGTTTGCATTATGTTAAAAACCCTCCTCTACTACTAATAAATTGTTGACAAAAAAACCCTTTGGTTTACAATCCTATTGTTGGATCACCCCAGCCCCTATCATTGTCACTACATGGGCTAGATCACATGATTGTGCATTTCCAATAACATTCTCCACTTGTGAGGTTTGTTCACCCAATATTAAAGTGGTTATGGTTATAGTAGGTTCCTTATCACCACTAGCCACCAATCTGGCTAGTGCTTATGGAGTTGTTACAATTGTTGGCAAATTTGCATGGGGCAATTGCTCACCAAGGTGTCCTAGCAATTGATTCATGAACATCATCATATTATTGTTCAACTTATCAATCCCCCTTGCATTCTCATTGCATACCTCTAGCACCTTTGCAACCTCCTCTAGAAGCTTCTTTTCAATGGCAATGATTCTTGAAAAAAGGTTGTTAAACTGTGACACATGCTACATGGCCAACCACTCTCCAACATATCTTTTAGGCATTTAAAAACAATTTTCACATCAAGCAACTCATTAGTGCAAATTTGATTAATGATCATTTTAATAAATACTCATAAGTTTTCTAACATACTCCATGCTTACAGTCACCATTTCTGATATTGATGGGCTTTGTCAATGGGTGTTTTTTTATCACATGGCACCAATCAAATCAAATGTAAAAGATTACTTCAACAATTTGATAAGAAGGAAATTTATCGCAAACTGAACTTTAAATGTCACTATTACTTAAGATTTAGGGTTGAAATGTGGCATTCACAAGCTTCTTTTGTACACCTACCTTACTAGCATGTCTATAGGTGTTGATAGTCACCACTACACCTCTAGCACTTGCCATGATTTCAACTTTGTTTTGTGTTTCCCATCCTTGCCAATAGTTCACAAGGGCCCCCCATTCATCTCGCTCTACCCCCATAGGACATTCTTGTTACCCTCTTTTTTCATACAATTTCTATATATGACTATGTTCTCCTTTTCATAAGGTGCCTCACACAATCCCTAAACCCTCTTTCACTAAGCTCATGGTGAAGGTACTCATAATTAGCATCCATTCATGATCGAAGTTTTGCCATGTCTATGGGGTTCTGGTCACTTACCTTCACCATTGCAATGTTCAATAGGCGGGGTGCTTGCCCCCACATTTCAACATCCCAAATAAGTTTGCCATCACATGCACCATCTATTTTGCCATGTTTGGTCACCTCCACCTTCTGAGGTGGGAAGCCTTGACATATTTGTTCTCCTACATCAAACTCTAGGGACTTTTTAGAAGTCCATTGTTTTGCTTTACGTTCAACTTTTAGCTTTCATTCAGATTCCATGCTACCATTTTCAACAACAAGGTTTGCCATTGCTTGTCCCACTTGATAGGGCATGTGCTTGCTTGCACCACCCCCAACACCCCATTGTTGTTGCATTATAGGGCTATGGCAAGGACCAAACCCATAATAATGTGAAAGGCCTTGGTGTTTACAATTTGGACCAAACCCATAATTATGCCGTGCTCCTCAATATGCATTGCCATGTGTCAACCCCCACAATGTCCTGTGAATGGACCACATTCTACCATCCCACCGTTCTTTTAACCCCCATAGTGTCCTACATTTAGACCACATTCTCCCAGACCTGGAATCTTTGACTGCCCACAATGTCTTACATATGGACAACATTTTTCCACTATTCCTTGGGCCCCCACTATGTCCTACAGATGGACCACATTCTGCCACCCCACCAGTCCTTGAACCCCCCAATGTCATGCTAATGGGCCACATTCCGACATCCCATGACACACCCCCAGGCTCCTTAATGGACTCAAATGTTAGTCCAGATTGAAGACAGCGGAAAAGTAAAAAGTCGAAGCACGCTCCCTAGCTCACAACACTTGGGGGGAGGGGGGGTAGAGGGGCATGTTGGAGCTCCAAGATGGGACCAGGAAGAATGACAAACACTTGATCACTCATTCGGATATGCACAAACCAAACAACAAGTTGGTTAGTGCATAGTTGAAACACTTTTGGTGCTAGGACGAGCCACGGGCAAACTCGGATTCACAAGACTCACCACAACCCGGACTTGGGGGAAGCCACCATCTTCCCCCTTATATTATACTATGTGCCTCTCCACGAAGCCCTCATCCAAATGGCTTTTTGTCCCGAGACTCCCAACTGGGAGTCCTAAAATTGCCAAAGTTGAGACTCCCGCAACTTTGGGGCCCCATAACTTTGTGTGCAGACCTTCGATTAAAATGTGGTCTAAAACAAAGTTGTAGCCTTCATCAAGAGCTTTTCAATTGTATGTCGCACGCTACCTGTACGCAAGGAAATCGGGGTGATTATCAACTTTTAGTGGTCGGGAATCAAATTGTCAATTTGACTCCCGACCCTTTTTTTGGCCATAACTTGTGTTTCAGATGTCCAAATGAGTGATACAAGCCCATTTTAAAAATCTACGTTTTAATAAATTTTCAATGGTATGAAGAACTTTTCAAGCCATTGGGTTTTGACCCTTGCAATCACTCTTTAAACATTCAGGAGTCCATGGGGACTCCAACTCCCAACATGGGAGTCCATTTGGGAGTGTGAGGGTTCATTCCCTCACACTCTTTTGCACTCCCGGGGCATGAGAATACAACTATTGGGCTTAGTCTTGGCTCGCACCTTTGCAAACCTTTTGCCTTGGTCGCGAGCCCAAGGTTAAGGTTGCGACACTCCAACTCCCAACATGGCAGTCCATTTGGGAGTGTGAAGGTTCATTCCCTCGCACTCTTTTGCACTCTCAGGGCATGAGAATGCAACTCCCGGGCTTAGTCTTTGCCCGCACCCTTGCAAGCCTTTAGCCTTGGTCACGAGCCCAAGGCTAGGGTTGCGACACTCTCCCCCACTAAAAGAAGAAGTCAATGTCTTCATTGACATTTAGAAATTATTTCCCCATACAATTACTTTCATTTGGATCCTTGGCCATCAATCGTCGACTTTTGCGGCAAGACCTTGCCTCAAGCCAACTTAAGCATCCCCAAGTAAGCCTAGGATTAAATTGGCAACACCACCTTCATTGTTCCTTGTTATTGCCATTATTGTGTGAAGCCTACCCACTTGAGGAAATTTTGATGCTAGTTCTAGCCTATAGGTTATTGACATAGTTTCCAATCAAGCTTTCTTTGACATTTTGGCATGTTTTCAACAATCCCAACAAAACACATTAGCTATGTGAATTATGAAAGTCAATTGCCCTTTCAATGGGGTAAATTGCCAACCCATCAAGGGCGACAATCCTGCACTTAGGTTGTGTTATCACCTTACCTTGCATACATGCCTAGGTGTTGTAGCACACACATAATGTGATATAGTTAATGAAAGTGCCATCTATTAATGTGCTAGGAAAGATCAAATTTTGAATGAAACCATCACCCATACCAACATATAACCAAACTCCATTTTTGTGAAACCATAATCAAGATGGACTTCTTCACAAGTTTGGATTTTCATGCCATATATCCCAATGGCAATCGTGCCTAGTGTGGACCACCAAATGATTTCAACTACAACCAATTACCTATTATCTTGTCAAGTGGGACATTGGTATTATTTTCACCACTTGCACATCACATATGAATTCCATCAAATGGCCCATCAACCTTAAACCCTAAAACCATAGTTTTCATACTAGGGAAAACACAAAAGTGTTCAATGCAACAAATTGTATAACAAACCAAACTTATAAACCAAGACTAATGTGGGAAAAAACCTTTGCATTCAATTGGTGTGATCTTTGCAGCCATGGATGTCCACCTCATATGCATTTGTGTCCTGCACGATTTTCAAACTTAGAATATGGCTAGTTTGAGCGTGGATACATTGGCTTTCACAACTAATTTCGCATGCCATTAATGCTATCAAATAGTCCCATATGTAATGACAACAAGGAGAAAGGCTTCTAAAGGTTGTAATGCTTGAGATAATATAGCTCTTTATTCCATACTATGCATGGCATACAATGAGGCCAAACATTATGAACATCCTACTATAATCCCCATTCCAGTCAAATTGAACACAAAAGTAAGATAGAAATTAAGTTCAATCAAACATTGCCACATAGATCAATGCATACCACGCACAACATGTAAGGGGCATTCTCTTGACCCATTCTAAGGTAGAATTTAATCACCACAATTTGCACCATTTAGAATAGTTCTTTCTATTGGTGTTTAGTAAGTGATCAACAAAAGGATATTACATGTTTTAGTTGTAACATCATAAGTAATGAAAACAAGGAGAAAGAACTCTAAAGTTTACATGATGTGAATAATCTAGCTTTTTGTTCCATACTATGTATAACATACAATGAAGCCAAACATTATGAACATTTTGTTGTAATCCCCATTCAAGTCAAATTGAGCACATAGGAAAGATAGACAATAAGCCCAAACAAACATTGCCACATATATCAATGCATATCAGGCACAACATGTATGGGGTTGATAATATTGACACATTGTAAAGTGTCCAAACCCTTTGCACCCTTATGTTTTGCCCATTAGAAAATAACCCCAGTAATCACAATTCCTACAAAATGTTTTCCATTCAATCAGGTTGAAAATATAATTCACATTACTCTAATTGGTGCTTTTTCAATGGCATGATAAGTTGCACATATGCATTTCAAGTTCCATAACCCATATGTTTCTACCTCACCATGATGCCACTAGAGTTTGCACAATTCAGTACAACTTTTTTTTGGTGTTCAGTAGGTGATTAGCAAGAAGGATATTACATGTTTCAGTTGCAACATCAACATACCCACTACAAATAATCACAACATCCCACTCTAGCACCCATGTTAAGACATCAAATTTGCAAACATGCAACATTACAACATGCAAAACCAAAAGGATGGCCCTACTTTTGTAAACACCCAAATGTTTGTACAATGAACTTCAAGCTTTACATCTAACCAAGTAGGGTTCTAGATAGTCTAGTGTGTGAAGCAAACATATGTCAAACATGTCAAACACCCAACACATTCCACAACCATGCCAGAGCTCTATCAAGATCTATGATATTCTAGGTGACCTAAATATAAAAAATGAAAGCCTTCTAATATACATGGATGGAATACTTTTGACGATGTCTGATCTTAAGAAGGTTTAGGGAATCCAACTCAGATTTTATGGAAATTAAAATCTATTGTCACCATGTTCACAATGCATGTCAACCTATGGCAACAATTTGGCTACAAGTGCAATCACATAACCCTTGGGAAGCACCAAGCAAACATGGGGACCTTGCCCAATAATTCCTAATTGAGCCCAACACATAGTCATCAACCCTTCCCTCCTAACACCGCCTATCCACTTCCAAAACCCAGACAACACAATTGGGATTAACTGATGGGCGCAGGTGTGGAACTTGTGGGTGTCTGCTTGTTGGTTGCCTTAGGCAACTCTTTTACTACGGATGATGCAAGTGGAAGCTCTTCTTTGTGCCTAACTCCCAATTTGTTGTCAACTCCACTAGAGTGATGGTTTTTTAAAGACCCATCCTCATTGCTAAATGTGTTTGCTTCATTTTTGAATTCAATGGACCTTGTAGAAGGACCTTTTGCTACCATAGGGCGCATGTGTGGGCTTCCAACAATCATCATGCTTTTGTTGGGTGGTAGTGTTTGATGCATCCTCCTTGTAGGTGGCTTGATTGGGTTTTTGCTTGACAAAGCCTGTGCTACAACAAGTTCCCTCCTATGATGTTTGTGGTAGTCAACATTTCACCAACCATATGGTTAACAATGGTCACTTAAGAAAAACTTCCATTAAATAACATTAAGGAACACACCATGCTCTACATCAATGATGTTACATACAAGTTATCTACAAACAACCACATGTGTTTTACTTGACCTAACATAGTATAACTGAAACAATGTTAGTTAACAGAATCTAAGCCACACAAATTTTACAATAGAAAACATGGCATAATGAATGTCAAAACAAACTCCATATTTGTGCCGAACTACCTTAATTTGAATCGCTCATGTAAGGCCCACATGTGCACATCCAAACCTATTCAAAACACACAAACTTCACACCCACAAAAGAGCTTGCAACAACCTAATCCGCTTACTTACTCACATGCGTGTTTGCTTCAAGGTTTACACCAATAGTGCAAGCAACAGCAAGATACAATAGTAATTTAAGCAAGGTTCCATCATATCAACAAGAACAATGAAACTCACAATTGTTGCAAGGTAGTTTTCACTACCTTGATGTACTTGTAAACAAAAATGTCGTTTTGATTTCAGTTTGCTCCAAGTGGGTTTGGGTGAAGGTATGGTGTGAGTTGATTTCATTTTGACTCCAAGTTGCATTCATAGCCCGACAATTAACAACTATTGTCCCTAATGGACAAGCTATTCAACAACTTTGGCCCTAAATGTGTTAACACAATTTGCAACCTAGAAATACTAGAGTCATGATCATCTTCGTACCACCCTCCATGGAACCTACAATCGAAACAACCACTGCCTACTAAAAACAATTGTGCAGTTTCAAGCAAATGACAACATTTGGGGTTTGAAGTTAGTTTGCAAGTTTGTAGCTTCAAACAAATGGCAACAATTAAAGTTTGAAGTTAGTTTGCAACTTTTAGTAAATGATGACGACTAGGGTTATAGGCTAGTGTAGCTTTACATTTTGGCCAGTTGTGGTGATGAAGGTTTTTGTTTGAACTGAACACAACTAGTTTGTTGCATCCACACTTTAGGGATTATAGTCGACAAACCCACTAGTAGGCTAGGTGTCATCATTCCCAGGGGTTGTTGAGGTTGTTTAGTGAACTATTGTGATGTAATTTATTACACCCTCATCCTACCACCATAATTAATCTCGCCATCTAAAAATAATGTAACATGGATGTTAATAGGACAATTTGTTAGTTGTGCATTGGGGTGACTATTGTGCCATTATTAGGACACCAATAAGTTAGGTTTATAACCCGTTCTTTCTTTCCAACCTTGTCTTTTGTTATGCAAAGATGACTACTTATGAATTTCACTAGATTTGCAACAATTTTTCATTTGGTTTTGATATCTCCTACAATTGATGCAGTGACCCTTTGTGCAATGTAGAGTCGCATGTGACTTCACAACATGATAGGATTGATGGATGCTGACTACAAATTGGTTTCTTAGATAACTTGTAAGTACATCATCCTAGTTTGCACCTTTTAAGAATCTGATGATCTTCATGTATGGGTTAGTTGAATGGATTTGTTACTTTGAAAATTGATCACATATATGTGAATTGGCATTATGCAATAGTTAGTTTGCTAGTTCAGAAGTCTAGTAAACAAGTTGGTTGTAATCCAATCTTTGGGCATTTCCATTATAAAGTTTTGGATAAGGCACCCAAAATCATTTTTCAATGTAATGAGGGATTTTTTGAAGCCAACAATGTTAGGCAATTGGTGTTCTTCGACCCTTGTCACATTAGTTATGGCTAGCAATTTGCATAGGGAGGACCCAAGTCATATGGCCCCCATATTAGTTAGGAGCTAGTTAAGAAATTTGTGTCAGTCTTTATTTGTAAATTCTATTTTGATGTATGTCAAAGTGTGGTGTAATCTTGATTGGGCTTACATCGAAGACTTTACAATTCGGTGAAGGAAATTGATGATCTTGTAATAAAAACAAGTCAAACTAGTTGTTGGTCTTAGAAATAACTTGTAAGTTAAATTCTTGTCATGTGCGACATGAAGGAATGAAGTCTCTTTCGAACTATATATGTATTGGAAGTATGAGCTCTCACATGCATGTACAAGGTTTAACATTCATGGCATGAATGTCAACAAGTGATGTCTTGATTTGTGAGACTAATGGTGGATTCCTATAGCTCACTGCATGGCACCAATTCCAATTAGGTGTGTTGTGTAAATACTTGTGGAATTAATTTAGAATGTACCTTGGTCATCATCATGTGTAAGATTCCAAATGTTTGTTTGACTTCAAACTGCATCATGGTCATTAAATAACTTTAAACATTTTATGTACCCTGTAGAACCTTTAACAATGTGTACATCCCCATGTAGCATCAGTATATTGTTTTTAAAATGCAAGTTACTCAAATGCAAAAGGCACATTGTATAATCATTGTCTAGTTGGCAATCCCCAAACGTAGGGCATGAACAATAGGTGAAGTTATTGTTGTGAAGAGGTGAACATGAAGTGACAGACATCTTATTCTATTGTTCAAAGTTTTAAATTTTTGCCACTTACTACCACAATTCAAATCTTTGGCCATTTGATGATAAATTGGTGCACAAAGGACAAGTTTGATGAGCTCCGGACTTCCCATCAATAATGTATTAGAAGATTTAAAATATTCTGATCACCTCAAGACATGTAACCTCACCGATGTGAAAATTGCTCTACCTTGAGGTTGGTATACTCTCTTCAATGTAGGTGTCATCTGGATGTGAAAATAGCTTGGGGTTGGATTTTGCTATTCGAGAAAAATGGAAAACTTGCACTTGTTTTTTCAAATGGTGGTGGTGGCTTCTTCCACAATGAACTTGCCATTGTTCCAAATTGAGAAAGCAACTTAAGCCTCCACGATTGCCAATTTTCGGTAGCGAGATGCCTAGGTAGAAGTAGTATGTTGAGAATTCAAGCTCAATTAGTTAGGTTTCATTAGTTACTGGAGTAGGAAAGTAATTAGGTTACTTTCACAAGGTTGAATTACTTTCTTTACTTATATTAGTTTAGTTATTTGTGGTTTGGTCTTTTAGTTAAATACCTTGGTGTTGATGGTTTGGCTCTCTTTTCTTCATTACACAAGTTTGTGTATTTCATGTGACAAGAACCTTGAAGTGTTCTTGATGTTATGTTTCATGTTGTGAGCATCATGTTGTATTTTCCTTTCAATAAAGATTTATGTTTGCACTTGAATAGATTTCCTATTTGTTAACATAGTAAACATCATTGGTAGAAAACCCCCCCTTTTGCAATTATGTTTTTTACTACTATTCAATGACAAACAAAGTTTAAAACTACACATATAGTGTAATTTTATTTTTTGCAACTATTAACCAATAATGTCAAAAAGTACAAGTTGAGAGTGAAATTACAATCGAAAGTGTATGCCACATGTCAACACCACAACAATAACCACTACATGCCACTACTTGCCAATTTAGTTGAAAATTGTTCTACCAATATAATCGAAGGATGTTGTCAACTACATTCAACTAATGGATGAACTTCATTTGCAAATTAAACATAACATCAGCCAAAAATATAATTACAATTTCAACTAGGTTGCAACTATGTAAGTTGAACATTTTGACTATGTTGTAATTATGTAAATCGAACTTTTGGCCAATGGTTTAGTGACACATGGCACATTCACCATGTTGACACATGGCACATTCATAAATGTGAGGTCAACAAATAGTTAAATGGCATGTGGCATGTTCACAAAATTTGGGGTCAACAAATAATTAAATGACACGTGGCACATCCACATCAATAGTTTAAGCCATATTATGCCTAAACATATGTGAGGTCTAAACCTAGGCACCTAGGTTAAACCTAAACATAGGTAATTTAATTTAGGCTTAAGTTAAAGCTAGATCTAGGCACCTATGTTAGGCTTAAACTTAAACCACATGGCAATTAATAAATGAAATCTTATTTCATTTAGTCTAGCTTTTAGGGTTAACCCTTTTTATTAGCTCATTCCAAATGGCTATTAGATTTTCATGTTTATTATGTTCTCCTTTATTATGCACTCCTTTATATAATTTGGATTCATAAAATGGAAACCAAACAATATGGGATAAAAATTTTAGTTGTGACCTAAAGTAAATACACCTATCACTAAACATTCAACAATATTAGATCATTATAAATTTCTTATCAATGATATGTTCCTTTTGAAATTTAAAACAATTTTGTAATCCTTCACCTAACGTATCCAAATCTATAAAAAACACTACAATCTAATGGAAAATGAACAAGATATGCCCTTTCAAAGTGAAGGTGGTTGTGCTTTGGATTTTTTCATAAATGTTTAGTATGATTTTGAAGCTTAAGCTCTTCAATTTATTATTATTATTATTCATTTTAAATTTTTTTTATAGATTTTGAGATAGTGCATTTGTAGCCTTCAAAATTATTCAAAATGAATGAGAAATGAGCAAAATATAGTTGTTGGAAGTAAAGTGGGTCTAGAAACAAAATTGAGACAAAATATCACACTCTTTCTTCTTACGTTTTTTGCTTTGTTCCTTTGCTTTTGAAGTTCAAAGAACATTTGTAGCTCTTTATTTTGCATTTCCAATGACATAAAAATGTTCAATTTGGTGTTGAAACGAAGGAAAACTTGAGAGTGTTCGATGATAAAGTACCATTTGCTATATACCTTAGTTGTAACCAAGTTGCAACTTAATTGCAACTCAAATAGTTGTAATCTAGTTCTACAAGCTAATCTAAGCATAGTTAAGCATAGACCTAAACTAATAATCTACCTAGTTTAAGTGTAACTACTTACCTTAAGTACTTATAATATTTATTCGTCAACTATTTTTAACTATATAGTTGTATAATTAAATAATTAAACATATTATTTTCATTTATTAAATAATATGGTGATTAGTTTTTAATCAACAATTAAATGTATTTATATATTAAATAATTAATTATCACTGATTTTTTAAATTATAAATTCATATTAACATTTCATAAAACAAAGAATTAACTCAAATATAAATATTCAATAATAAATTTTAGATGACATTTTGATTACAACAATTATTATAATGTTGTGATAATTAACAATTGACTGTAATTACAACAACAACATTAATAATAATATTGTAGCTAGTAGTTAGGTTAGGCTAATTATTTAACTATTTTATTTGTATTTTTATCTAACTTGTTGGAACTATTATCTAAACTAAAGTATCTAGACTAAAGACTAATCATCAATAAGTGTTTAACTATTTTTTCTCTGCAAACCAGTGAGATGGAAAAGGGCCTTAGGGCAATGGAGCAATGAGGCAATGATTGCTTACAACTATATGATAATTGGAAGTCGACTACTTGCAGAAATGCAAGTGTATCATGAGTTGCAAATAATATATGTATTATTCTCACAACTCCACATGATTATTGTCAAGCAAGTGCAAGGTAGACCCTAAAACTTTAGGAAATGTAAATAAGGAAACCAATGTCTAATCTTGAATTCCATAAATGAACCTTACAAACTATTCAATGGTCTAGAATGTGTGATTCACCAAGCTAGAAATATTGATGTGAACTTTAGTCATGGAAGGTAGTGTCAAAAATGCAGACCTTATAAATTAACCCAAACACGAAATCTTTAATGGATCTTCCTTAAGGTCCACAATGTCCAATTGAATTTACTTGAAGCTTGTTTACTAAATATGGAATTATGATGCATGTATGATATATTGTGCAAGTGGACAGGGCCATGTCTTTATATAAGTAGCTTATTGTGTTGTTACTATGTACAAAAGGGACACTGAACAATGTTAATGAAGTTGAACCAGTGCAAAAGATATTGTTGACTAGGTTGTGATCACAATTGAATTTCAAGAATGTATTAGAGGGGCATTAAACCATACTAGGATTGTTTGCTCCACACTATCAACTTTTAATAAGTCATGTAGATGTCAAAATTAGTAGCATAGGTGGAAGAAGGAATCAATGAAGTAGTTTATGAAGGCAATGTTGTTTTTTGTAACATTTCAAATGTTTAAGAGTATGAAAGACGATGCCAACTGGTCTATTGTATTGTCTATCTAATAATTTATATAAAAAAGAAAAATTATAGTACCCATTTCATTGTCCATTATTTTTCTATACAAAAGTAAAGGGAAACTATCTTGGTGTATTTAATGTAATCATTTTCATTTGTGGTTTCAAAAATTAATGGGGATCATTTGGATAATTTATCTATTTTATGGGGAGTTGTAAAACTCATTTAGAGGATTCAAACAAATGTCCCATAAATCAAATATGTCTACCATGAGGATTTAGAAAATGTCCCATAAATCAAACATGTCCATTATGAGGATTCAAACAATGTCCCATAAATCAAATACATCCACTATGGTGGCCTTTTTCCTTGCCACAACATGGATCTTTTGGTACATGTAATGAATCTTTGCTCTCAATGAATGGTTTTTGTTTCCCAATCCATGGCATCAAAATATTTGCATAATTTGGCAACTTTTGAATTTACATTAAAAAAACAAAAGTTTCCAAAAAATCATTCTTTCTAACCACAGTGTGTCTTTATGTAGCTACCGGTCATGCATCTTCCATGTTGAATGAACTATGGGTTCCATAACCAATGCTAGTTAACTCTTATAATTGAACAACCCTTTGATGAATGAGTTTCCCACTCATTTCATTTCATCAAAATGTTGCAAGGGACAACCATGTAACAACAAATTAATAGTTGGTTGAAAATTTGAAGGGAAATGTACAAACAATGCTTTCTAATTTGGTTATCAGTCGCAGAGAAGGTGGGTTCAAGTTTCCTGCCAATATAACATTTTTGGGCAACAACCCTAATTTCGCCACATTTGTGTTGGAGTGCTAAGTGAGTAACTTCCTTCAATGTATGTTTCCCTAAATGAATAAAGTTCTAGGTGCTGATGATGGTAGTGGGTTTGTCTAAGGAATGATCAACATGAAATAAACATGTTGTAGTAAGTTACAAACTTTGAACTTGTTGTTTCATAGATTCTCTATGGTAGTCATGTGGTTCTTGTGTCATTAATTACAAAGAAGGAGATGAGCTAGATGGTGAGTTTGGTTAGGAGTGGTTTTTGTGTCTTCAACACCAAAAAAGGAGAAGAGTTGGAAATGATGTAAAAACATGTGACAATTGGTGAGTTTGGCTAGGAGTAGATCTTGCATCATTAATTGTAGAGAAAAAAAGAGTTTATTGGTGTGAGAACACGTGCCAATTGGAGGAGAGTTCTATTGATGGCGCATAAATAACAATCAGTTGGTGAATTCCACTTATCATATATTGTTTGGGTTTTGTTATGATCTATTACAACATCTATGCACATACTATAAAATGAAGTTGAATTCTTTTTATTATATGTAATAAGGGGAGAAAAGTGGATGGATCCACATGTAGTAAGAACTGAAAAACATATGAGATGTGTGGAGGCTTGGAAAGGGAGAACACTTCACCCTTTGATGAGTCAAATTTTGGTAGCAATCCAAGTCATGGAATAGCAATTCTCCACATAAGCATGTTTGTGATAATAAAGATAATTGGGATTGATCCAGTTGACGTAATTGTTGGAAACTTGGTAATGGCCATCATTCACAATGGCTTCAACACTCTAGTGGTAATGTGGTTGAGGTTAGAAAATGGAATTAGGGGGACATGGGTAGTAGCTCACTCACTTCGATGCAAGACACTTCTTTTTGTCAACCTTAATCAAGTCATGCTAATGCAGTAGCCAAAACATATGAATTGGAGTTTTCAATGCCTATAATAGGGGACACTTGGATTTGAGTTACTGTTCCAGCATTTTCTAGCTATGCAAGTTTTTTCATTCCTGGAATAAAATAATTGTTTGTAAAGGGAAACCACATCGTTAGGGTAGAAATGTTAGGGCATAAGTCCAAGTTCATGTGTTGGGCTTTGGTGAAATGCAATAGTGGAAACCTAAGTTGGGAATTTGTCAACATGGATTAGGCAATCTACAAATTACATGAAATAGATTAAAGTATATTCCATGGCTAGAATTTGGAAAAGGTCTAGTTTTTTACTATCTATTCACCCCTCTAAATAGGACTAAACAATGTGAGGCATGGTCTGAACTTTGGGTTGTACTACAACCGCAATTTTGCAAATGAGGGATGTTCACCAAGGGATGGATACCAAATGCATATTTCTTGGACACTAGCTATGTAATGAAAGGGCAAATTAAGTTTGGCCACCATTGAGCACATTAAAATGTGTACATAAGGGTGAAAATCCTTTAAAGTATATCACACAAGACAAAAAGGGTTTAGTCTTTATTACAATCCTTTTTTACCCTATATTTTGATCCCCATAAAAAACAATGAGTCAAAAGTTGTCAAATGTTTCAAAATGATTATATTTTAAACCATTACAATTTTAGATTCCATCATAATCATCCATAAATGTGTCTTTACATGATAAAATTGACTATGTAAAAATGATAAAAAAATGGTGACATTGTGATAAGGTTTTGGTACACCTTAAAGAATTTGGACCCAAAATGTAATGTGTGTAATGGATTGTGTAGTCCATGTATGATGCATGAGTCTTATAGGGCTTTTAGATTTGTATTGCAATGGATTAGTTGTAACTATTGATTTTGTAGGGAAACTTACTTGTAGCCAAAGGGGGGAAATTTCATAGGAATGTATAGAAATGGTTTGGCAAACTTAAGAAAAAATTTAGCCAAATCTAGTTATAAAACCATACATATATGGTATAATTATTTAATCTCCCTATCTAATTTGTTGGTGACAAACCAAAAACCACTTATAGAGATGTTTTGGAAAACATTTTGTTGGTGTTTACCTTTTGCTTGGCTTGCAAAAAATAATTTTTATTTTAAATAATCAAATTTGCACAATACGAATTTTTAATGAAAAATGGCAATTAAAAAAAAAGTATAGCTACTTCCATGAATGCCATATTTATGGTATGTATATGATGTATATAATATGGCCTACGCATAAATTGTATATGGTACACATACAATATTTTTGTGGTACACATACCCTAGTGTATATGACAATGGACATATGGTCTACATACGATATGTATACATACAACATATATATCAAGTATGATATTGTATATATGTGTTGTACATACGGTTTATATATGAAATACATACAATATTAATACAATATAGTTACATGCACCAAATTACGACGAGAATTCATCCAATTACATGGATGAAATACAAATTATTTACAAGCTAGTTGCAAAAGAACACCAAAAATCATCCATAACTTTCATATAGTTCCAAGATCAACTATATATAATTGCATGTTCCACCAAGTTGCATGTAGTTACAAGTCTATTAGTTGTGAATGATAGGTTTTCTTCTAGTGACATCCATCCCCTTTGACAAAATTTTGAAAAGATAAACCTTTTGCCTAATCTGTTGTCTAGGAAAACAATTATCTTGAATGTAGCTGTAAGGATCAAAGGCTTTGAGCATTAGGATGGAATCAATAGAGCCCATCTTCCCCATGTAATGTTTGACTAATGAAATGAAGTTGTGGATGTTAGGGGAACACGAAGGAACAAACTTTAATAGGGTTTTTATTGAGTTTATCACCTTTTAGAAGCTTGACAATACCTTGCTCGTCCTCATTGAAAATGTGATGAACTAAGAATGTCTTGCTCGCAACCAAGGTTATTGCGGAGGATGTAACATTGGGCATGCACAAAACCTCTTCTAGTGCAACCATATTTTCATCTCCTCAAGCAACTCCCTACACTTGCCATTAGAAACGTGATGTGCATGTATGTTGAAGTGGATGGCTACTCTAGAAAGATCAAGCAAATAATGAACCACATAATACATGCAATAAATGCACATATGCACACATAAGGGGGAAGAACCATGGACCTTAGAAGTAATGGTGCATATAGGAGGAACCAGGACAATCTAACCAACAACAAGAACTCGAATTGTGTTGCCATTCCAATGATTTTATTACGAACACATGAACGATTCAACATAGAATAAGATCCAATTTGACACTATAGATGGCCTGAGTATTTGGTACTTTTAAATCCCAAACCAAAGGAATTTTTAATGTTGGTCATCTTCACATTGCACCAAGCATGCCCATCATACCTTTTATCCATGCTTTGCATCTACTTAGAAAGCCCCATTGCTATAGTCAAGTTTGATGGGGACATTCTATTTGAATTTCCCTTAGTTCAATGACCCTATTTCATTGGAGGCACGTGGGGTCAAAGACATCACCATTAACGAAATGATAATGTTGTGGACGGTTGATTCCTATGAAGTAGATGTTTGTAGAGGGGCATCAATTGAGCAATGTGCATCGAAAAGGAATGGCATTAACATTTCAAACACACTAGCTCCAACAAAACATTTCCCATCTTCATTAGAGGAATTGTTTAGATCAATAAAAGTTGATTCAAGAGTTGGTTCTCCAACTAACAATGCATTGATTGATCTTTAGGTTCATTCTTCACTTCGATAATCATCATAACAACATTTGCAACAAATGCAACTATGTTGGGCGTCAAAACAATATTTTGCAAATTCTTTTACAAGATTTCACCAACAATCTGATACCTTCCAACATTAACCATTCAATGTAATCCTTGGGTGCCAGTGAAAGGAACTTGGTAAATTGAACTAATGACAACATTGTTTTGCACATAAGCAACATCTTTAGATACATGCACCAAGCTGGGTTGAAAACCAAACATTGCATAAGGACATTGTTATATGATTTGAACTACACTATAATCACCAACCAATAAAATTAAATTGGATTTTCCTTCCACATGGAAAGTTGCCATTCCCAAAGAGAAAATGCAAAGCAAGGTGAAAGTGATAGTGAAACTCCAAACTATGAGTCATTACAACCTATATGAATCTGTTAAATAGATCGTAAATGAAAATCTATGGATTATGTATTTGTTGTTCATTGTAGTAGTTACGTGGGGCCATGGGCATACCAAAATCTAAATTGTTATGATCATGAACTAATAATGCACCATCACCATTCTATTCATTTTCCAATCATCCAAATGCTTGAACCATAATCATAAATACATGTCAAAAAATATTATGGACCTAGGAATGTGAATGAGCTGAAAAAAACTAATTATGACGTCCTTTCTAGGAGAACTTAATATCACTCAGCCCCATTAAAGAGCCCAAAAGATGAATATTTCGATTAATTATTGTGGATTGCAAGTTTTTGAACTCATACCAAATCTCTAAACCTGTTAATAAATACCATAGAAAGGCCACTTCCAACTATTGTCCAAGGAATAGGGTCCAATAGAATTGAGTAGTCCTATCGGTGAAAAGCATTCAATTGGTCCCAAGGCCTTTAGATTTAGTCGAAGACCAAGGCAAATCAAATTGTGATTAAGCTTAATTGACATGAGTTCAGAGAGATACAAAATGGGACCAAAAAATGAATTCTAAATGGAGTTGGTGGCTTGGAGAATTTAAGTGTAAGCTAGGGTCCAAGGTTGTTCATTTCTTTATTTTTGTGATCTTTTTCCTTGTTTTTAAAAATCCTTGTTGTTCAAATTTTGTTGGGATGGAACGCATGTTATGGATTGAGGACATTGTTGAAAGCACATGAGCTCTCCCTTTCTTGACCAATGTTGGACTTAACATGGCTGATTTTGTGAATCTTGAAATGGTGGTTGCACTTTCATCCTTTTCAAGTGAATGAGATGGAGGTGAATTGGATGGCGGGGAAGAAAGTTGAAGGATTACACCAAACATAAACCTAACCCTCTCACATGTGAATCATATTTTTTTATTGGAATATCAAAAGGGACCCAAAGCTTTAAGACACACTCAGTATACCCCGGGAAAACATATCCTTTTAAATGGTTAAAAACATCTAATTCAAGTTTCAATTTGTTTCAAATTGGTGCTTAGGATTTTTGTCCCTAGACCCTAGTTTAAAGTGCACCCAAAAAGGGGCTTCAAAATACCATTTATTGGAAATAATGGAGGAAACAAAGGCAAGAAAACATTAATTACACTTGTTAACACACATTTGTAGGATTATAATATAACAAGGACAGGAAAGGCCAATTACAAGTTGAAATGAATAAACTAAAATGCCACAAAATTGAAGGTTTTCTTGGCAATAAGAAGAAAACAAAAGGTAGTAGAAAGATGCAAAAATAATGAGAAAAGAACACATTATCATAGATATGGAGATCAAACAAACCAAGAATCATGAGAAGGTTAGGTAGGAAGTGACAAATATGTAGAATATGATAAGGTGGAACCACTAGCTCATTAACCAATTTCAAAGTAATCTAACTAATTAATGGTCCTTTTTAAATGTCATATCAAATCAAGCCAACAACATCATTTTGTGTATGTCATTGATGTTTAGTGGCATGGAGTTTGCAAAGTGATCAAGCAAAATAAAATCACCATTTAATCCTTATGATGAAATCATTACATTGTCATTTGACTCAACAAGTATGAGTTGTAAATATGGATAGTGAGTTAAGCTTTAGGGTACAATTGACCATGAGTTATTCACTACAAACCATTTTTGTACAAGTCACAAATTCTTAAGGATTATATTCACAAAATTTTGACCGATGCAAAATGAATGAATTGGTAATAACAAAATCATGTGACAATAAAGAGGCATGGCTTAGAATGAAACCTATTTCTATGGTGGCAAAATCTCTTTGAAAGGTTTGATTATCACGAGGAGACAAGTTATCATAATGAATAGAAAGAGGTCTAATTTTCTTGAGTAAACACATTTCATGTGATTCATGAAGTTAGAAAATTGGCTGAACATTTAATCCTCGATTTGATCATTCAACACCAAATGTTATCCAACCATCATTAACTCTTACCTAATCCATTTATGGATCCGAAGGTGCCCCAACATACACATAGACAAATGAATAATCTTGACAAAAATATTTGAAGGCATGTTTGAATTGGTAATCATTAAGTATAGATTCCTTGAATGGTTAAAGGTAAAGTGGAGACATAGGTACACGTAGCAAATGAGAACAAATCCTAGATGCGAAAGTATAAAAGTTTGCAAGAGGATGTGAAAGAAACATGTTCCAAGTGTAGAAGCTCAACAAACTTCCAAACATAGCTCAATAGAGAACAAGAAGAAGGCTCGACAACAACTAGACCCATATCAAAGCACAACAATGAAACATAATGATGGCATCGAAGAGAATAAGGAAATGCATTTTGCGAGTGATGAGACAAAAAACGCTAGTCCTTTGTGAAAGTTAATATGTTGATGTAACTAAATTAGGGAACCGAAATGTGTAATGTTGTATGTAGCTTGGATCACTCTTCATAACTATATTTTTATTTTTATATATGTGAAGGAAATTGAAGTATCAAGAAAGGGAAAGGAATGTGATTTCTTTATAGGGAAAAAGGAATCTATTGAAGTAAGAATTTTTGCGCTATAAGATGAGATAATTGTACTTTGAAAAGAAATATATTAATTGAATAAACTCCACGAGCTTTAACGAGTGGATATCTTTCATCAAAGGAGGAGGTAGGAATGGGATATGGTGCAAACTTGCGGGATGATGGCAACAACACACAAAGCTCAAGCCATCATCCTTCGATATGTCCCAATGTAATTAGGTTTGTTAAAAATAAATAGGGTTTGTGCAGCTAAAAGTTGAAGTTCATAGTTTGAGTTAAATACTAAATGTCACAATTTAAGATGCATACATGATAATGTAAATAATCTATCATTCTTTGGAGATTAGTACAAACACAAAACTGTAGAAATAATGGTTATTTTTTGGTGCAAAGATGAGTTCATCATGAAATCAATGTTGAACTCAAATGTATAAACAACTAGAAATAATTTAATGTTGATACCATAGTTCATGGTTGAGTTTTAGAGAAAGGTTTCCATCTTTTTATGTCATATCAAGGTATCTTGTAATTCAATTTTGATTTATGTTAAACTAGGTCAATTCATTTCTCAACAGATATGTCCATCTAATTTTCATTGACAACACATTTTAGTTCATAGTTTAATGTTTAGTTCACTATTCGGTTCAAAACTCAATTGATTGTTTAGTTCACTACTCAATTCAAACTCAATTGATTGTTTAGTTCACTACTCAATTCAAAGCTCAGTTATTGCCCACCTCATTATTCATTTTAGAAATTAGTTTTTTTCAATTCATTGTTTTGTGAAAAAATCATTTTTTTCACAATTCACAACACATTTGAACTCTTAGTTTAGTGTTCAGTATGGAACTCAATTTGTTCTCCAACCCCCAATGTTTTTCTCAAGTTCAGTAATTAGTGGAAATGGCAACTCAATAATAAGGTCCTAATTCAAAGTTCACAGTGTTCCAATTTGTGATAAATAGCTCAAACTATTCACATGTTTTTTAAAAGACCTTATTTTACAATTTTGTAAGGTTTGAAGAAGTAGTGTGTTAGGGTTTAAGTTCATAGAGGTATATATTTTATTCATTGTCACAACTTATGTTTCTTGTGGAATTGTTTGTGCCATAATAAAAAGAAGGTTAGGAGCTTGGGTAGGAGTTTTCAACACACCACAAGAGAAAAAAACACCTTTAGGGTAAGAATTCTTCCCAACCCAACTTTCTTTTTTTCATTCCAAGTTTAAAAAAATGCAAATTCAAGCATGGATTCAAGCTCAACAAGATTTGAACTTAAATCCAAGCTCAAGCTCATATTCTTGAAGGATGTCAAGCTACCCTAAGAGCTTGGGATAAAAACTAAAAAAAAGTCAAGCTTGGGTTCAGCTCCAGAAATGGACCCAAGTTTAAGCTTGGTTCCTCTTTTTTTGTTGTAGCTAAACTATTTATTGGTGTCAAGAATAATTTGACTATAGTAAAAAAAAGGAGCCAAGTTTGGGCCCAATTCCAAAAATGGAACCAAGCCCAAGTTTGATTCCTCTTTTTTTTCTACAACTAAGTTACTCTTAACACCAAAAATAGCTTAGCCACACCATTAAAAGGAACTAAACTTGGGCTTGTTTTTGAAAATGGAGTTGGGCCCAAGCTTCACTCCTTTTTTTTTCCTATAGCCAAGTTACTTTTGGCACCAAAAGTAGTTTGGCTCCTTTATTTTTTATGTAGTCGAGCTATTATTGGCATCAAGAGTAGTCCGACTACATTAAAGAAAGGGGAGCCAAGCTCTAGCTTGATTCCATTGTTGATCTAAGTCTAAATTTGATTCCAACAATGAACCCAAGCCAAAGCTCGACTCAATTTGCAATTGTACTCAAACTAATTTCGACACCAAAAGTAGTTTGAGCTTGTGATGGAGAAAGGAACATACCTTGAACTTGGCCCCATTTTTGGGGGTTGAGTTCAAGGTTGGTTTTTTTTGTTTTTCAAGCTAACAACTTCCGGCACCAAAAGTAGTTTGACTTGCTCCAAAAGTCTTGGCCCAACGATGAGAACTTAACTTTTATCTACTTGTGCAAGATAATTTTTGTAAATGTTTCCTAGTCACAAGGATCATGGAAATGCCTAAGATATTGAGAAAGTTGAAATCACATTGCAATTGTGATCTACTTGTGTTTTGAAAATTTTAACATTGTGGATGTGTTTGCAAACTTCTCAAAGGGTGGGATATTATGTCTTTTGATAAAATTATAAAGGTGGTCCAGAGCTAGACAAAATTCAATAGTGCTAAAATCCTAGACAAACACAAAATGGTGCCCAAAATAAAAGTGCAAATGGCAATACCATTGTTCAAAATGATTTCCATGCCCGTAATCCATTGTGCTTTGAAGATTAATGTCTTCAAAATAGAGTAGGCATTCTAAATAGGGTATTGAAAAGGGGACAAGGTGTTTTATGTCTCACCTTTTAATTGGAAGGGTCAAAAGAAATTTATGGATTAGCACATGTCTTCTTGGAATCAACATTGGATCTCCAAAAATGAGAATTTGAAATTTTTTTACTTGCTGATCTTGACCCTTAGGTTTTTGTCCAGGCTTATGTTTTTTGTTTAGGACATGAATCATAAATTGCAGTCTTAGTTGCCATATATTAATCGTGTGCATGATGATGAACCTTCTTAACACATTTTTATGAATTTTATAGTCAGGATTAGATACCTCCCATGGGCTTGTTGAGTTGTTCATTGCCATGACAAACCTCAACAAGTAAGTTTATAATGTTTTCTCAATTTTCTTTCAGTAAACATAAAAAAATGTTCTTTGATTGGTTCGCTCTATCTTTGTAATCTATTGAGCTCAACTGCGTGAAGCCCAACCTTGTCCATGAGTTTTTCCACATCCAAATAATCTATTGGAATTATCTCACTAGAATAGTTCAAGGATGTATTTCTAGCAAAAAATTATAAGAAATGCCAAATCAAGTCACGGAAGACTTGGCATTCCTTCACCTCAAAAGCATGTTTTGAATACATGTATGAGGTTTAAAATTTTCTACATTCCTTTGAATTCTTATTCTCTCCAACTTTTTTTCTCTACTTCTTGAAGTTTAATTTTCCATTGTTCTTGCAACGTGAGATCTTTATAACTCGAGATGCCGCAATGAAACTTTATTATGAAAAGTTTCCCAACATTAAAAATTGCTAACTAATGAAATTCTAGGAGCAAATTGAAAGAGCCATGGACCAAGTTTTAAAAAATCACTACTTGGCCTTTTGTAAGCACTTGCCAGTATGTGATCCATCTTTGAGTCCAAATTTATTAAAGGAAATACGAGTTCAGTATGACATAACTTAGAGCCTAAGATGTTAACTAAAAAGCTCTAAATGGACACCTACTTTTGTGTCTCAACCTAAGTAGAAATTGTCCTAGTTCCGGGTGTGGAATGACTCTATTATTTTGAGGGAGGCAAAAAAATTCCCCAAGCCCAACTTTTCTAATACCTAATTTAACAAATGGTTACACAAATCAACCTTCTGGCATTAGGTAATTTATTGCTTGAGATTTACTTATAGTTAGTTCTTAAATTATGATTTTTTTTTCAAGACTCCCCTTTTTAATGCACTTTCAATTTTACAACTTGAGATTGAAGCACTTAAGTTATTCAATGTAATAGTCTCTAATTTTGATTTGATTATCAAAGAGGTCCCATGTATGGTCTTTCTCTTCATATATCTAGCAATAAAGGTTGGTAGTATGGGAAACATGTTTTTTTTGCAAATTTAAACTTAAGGATGGGATTTGAAGAAACAAATCTTGGGAGCAACAATTTAAGAACAATGAGGCTATTAAGCAGGTGTTGTACAAATATTTTAACTTGTTTTTTTTTCCATTCCATGAAAAAATTTCATTACATGCACAAATTAACTCCCATTGTTTTCTTGGTGTGAATCATTTTTCATAAAATAATTGTGATCACCACATTGGTTCACATATTCTTAATGCCAAAAATATGAAATTGATATCCATTTTTGTAGAATTCAATGTGAAGATTATTTTTTAGGTGTTGTTCATGCCCTTGCATGTATTTTTATCATGTGTTGCTTTCCCAAGGTGCCATTGACTAGATCCCCGATCTCTTGGAGATATGGCATGACCCCAAGGTGGCTAGCACAATGTTCTATAAGGATTTGCTCAAGGACTAGCCAACTTTTCATCTTCTCCAATGCGATTAGTATTTTGATTGTTTGATAATAAAACCCCTTCCTTGGAAATTCCATTGAAGGAGAATATTGAACCGGCCTTCATGGAGAATCTTGCAAGTTCAACAAGAACATAGGTTGAAGGTGGGAAATGCAAAAGAAATTCTTGCAAGGGAAAATGTAAGTTGAAGGAGAAAGGGAAGAAAGTTCCCTCCTTGGATGCAAATTCAGAGGCTTTTGTTGATGTGCGCTTACACCAAACTATAGGTGTGGAGATGAAAAAGGATATAAGAAAATAAGGAAAGGCTACTCGTCCACCGGTCCTTGCCACTCTTCATGTTGGAGTCCATAGCACATAATAGGGATCATTCCTTTAATTTACTCCATCCCACCCAAGTCCCATCATTCTTTTTCCCACCAGACCTCCTGGATTTCAACACAAAGTTTTCCCATTGCCTTCCATTGTGGCCACTAAAATCTCTTATTAGATCTAACCCCTAGAGTATGAAATCATCTTCAAATTCATTCACCAAGTAGTTTGACATTACTTTCTCTTTTTCTATACAGCATACTTCAAGTAGTTTGTCATGATTGTACTAACTTGTGGCTTCTTCTTGTGCAGGTGAATTCATATGGTAAGGTTCAACTTGTCATTACCAACATTCCCAAAAACCTCGCTATTCCTATGGTTTCCACAAACCTTTCTAATATTCCTTATTATAATTAGATGGTCATGACTACAATGTGGTCATCTTTGATTTTGTAAAAAAGTTTTTGGCCTTTAATGGGGTTGTGTTATTGTTTCATTTAGATGGCCTTAGAATTTTTTTAAAAATTAGGTTTTATTTAGAGAGCTATGGCTTCCATATTTGGATGAAGTGGGATGTGGTTAATTCAATACCACTCACGAATAGCCAGGACTCATCATTGAAGGTTCCATCACAATTCCACATGTTTTCATTGGATTTTATTTTTCTCAAATTGAATTTTGTCTTCAAACTTTGCAGACTCTCCTAAGCCATGTTATTTTTCTCATCATAATCCTTGATGGGAGCTCTTTTATGAGTAGGAAATTTGTCTTCTCCTCTCCATCCAATGAATTTATGAACAACGGTATTGATGTTTGTGGTGAGAATGTATTGTATAATTAAATGGATAGGGCCTCCATGTTTATATCCAAGGTTGGCATCCCTTTTAGGGCAGCCAAAGAAATGTATCTTGTTGTAGTTCAGGTTTTAATCAATGATTGTTCCAAGATTGGATCTTGTGATTTGTTTACATCCATAGGCAAGTCCCCTTCCTCAAGAAATTCATTTTTATTTTGTGCATCAACTCTTGTATCTAACTATTTTTCTCCATGTAGGCAATAGTGTCAAGCGTGGCAAAGTTTTGTGCACCACATCCTTGCTTTGGAGCCATATATGGAGGCTTTTTCGGAGGTGTTAGAACCTCTTGTGGTAGTGGACATGCATAACCCTAAATTTGACCATATTCATAGCTTTGACATTAACTTTCAAGAAATGTTCCAAAAGGATGTTTGATTATGAATAAATTCATTGTTTGTTTCAATATTCTACATTCCTTCCATTCATTTTGTTTTATCCCTCACATTGTCCTCCCATTTGATTTGCATAATGTTATCTCCATTGAAGAGCCTTCCATTCTCACGGCTAAATGACTTGCTTAGGGATCCTTCCATTTATTTCGTGTTGCCATCATATACCGAGGCACAAGCCTTGACATCGTTGCCTTCACCTCCTTCACGAATTTTTTCTTGTGGTTATGATCTTGGGGTTAAAAATTATTTCAATGATGAGGCATTGGAGGATGTGTAGAATTAATTTTTGAGCTCAAGGGTGGATCATGCTAGGTTTAGGAACCCATTGGGTGGTCCTAAGGTTCGGTGGAGAGCTCTATTGAACTTTTCATGTCTTGTGCCAAAATTTGCTTGTATTTGAATTCTCAAACTCAACTCCTCTTAATTCATATTCTTGGAACTCATGTAATATATTTCACCAAATCAATATCGACATAATTAATTTAGCACTACATCATCTACCAATTCTTAAGCATATTTCCAAATGATAGTGGTTGAATATGTGTAGAATGTTATACACACCATAATGTTGGAATTACCATTATCACACAATAGTGATAATATAATGTTATTGTTTCAATCACATATCTATTGGAAAGCATGTTATGAATTCTACCATGGTTCTAATATTAGTTATGAAAATATGTCTTACTTGCTTGATATTTCACTCAATGTTGTTTAATTTTCATATTCCTTGCAATTTTTTCTTCTATGGCAATTTTTATTTTTGCTTAGGTTTTCATATTTACTTGTAATTTTTTAATATGTAATTAGATAGGTTTGCATAGATTTGTAGCTCACTTGTTTCTTGATATTGATATAATTTAGTATATGGGTTTCACAAATGACTTCCAACTTATAATGATTGAAACAAACCTAAAAAAAAATCACGAATTTCATAAATTAACTCCAAACAATATATATTGTTTTTTGTTATGTCATTCCATGCGTGTTCAAAGAAATATTGATGGAAACACATCACAATTTGCATATCAAATTATATTTTTTAAATTTGAATTTAGAGAGGTTGTTCATGGTATAGATTAAAAACCATTATCTTTTGAAAGGCATATAATTATGTATCTGGGCTTTGGAAATTATTTCAAACTTTAAATTATGGTTGCTGATGTTCAAAGAAATCAAAAATTTCATTTGTCAACTCTTGAAAGATTTTTTTTTCCAAATGGCATGCCATATTGGTTCAAACACATTTTGTGCATGTTAATCACAGATTATATGTTTGCATGTTTTGATCAACTTTGCTTTTATTTTTGAAACTATCTCAAGGTAAAGTTCTAATGTACATATGTTTTGGAAATAGATCCCAAATTCCATAATTGGAAATTTGCAAAAATAACTCAAATGTTCTTAATCAATGCATTGTTGATTATTTCAAAACAGTTATGTTGGTAACAAATCACACATTTCAAATGTATAATATTATATCAACTATGAATTTAAGTTTGAAGTTATTTGATAACAAATCACAAATTTCATAATTGGAAAACTATAGAGGGAGATCAAATTTCTTTATATATCCATTACAAACGAGTTCAATCTTGTAATAATGGAAATATATCACAACATTCATGTTTGAAGTATTCTGTTAATTATGAATATAATTCTCAAAATATTTGAAACTAACTCCCAAATGTCATGTTTTGAAATGTCCATAAGTAATTCAAGTGTTTTTTTCATTATCCTACATTACTAATGTCTTCAACAAAGCTTTATGCAATCAATTATCAAATGGGTGTAATGATAATCAAACGAGCCAAAAATGATATCAAATAACAAATAAATAAATAAAAATTAGAAAAATATTTATGTTTTACCATTAAAAACCATGACAATCTTAGCAAGTTGTTCCTTTTTCATTCATATGAATGTCAAAAAATTCAAACCAAAAATCAATTTGATAAAATTTTAAGTTTAAATTTTGATTTAGGACCTTTGAAAATGAACACCTGTTGCATCAAAAGGAATCAATTTTGCAAAGGACTATCAAAAGGACTCATATAATAAAACAAATATTCATTTATATGAAAAAATTATTTTTGGGCAAAATAACATGTAGTCCTTTCATGAAGTAATGTTGTTGGCTCATTTGATTTTGTTTGCACCCAAATGTCATATCTAAAGTATTTTTTCAATTGTGAATAGATTTTTCATCCTACTTCAATCTAAATTGTAATTTTTGTGATTGCAATGGGGAATAAATAATTCAACTACCTTTTTATATATGAAATTACAATTTTTTTCAAATTAACGTTTGTGGATTCAAATGTCTAATGTCATATTTAATGTACTTTATTAACTTTGAATTTAATTATGAAAATGTCTCAAACCAGATTACAAATTTTTGGTGGATATAAGTTCTCTTAAAACAATACTTTTCAAACTGCCATGATGAAATAACCAAACACACACAAACAAATGTACATCTTACACTAGCTCAATCCCTCCATTTCAGTGATGTTAGTTCATTTGATGGTTTTGCAAATGACACACCTTCCTCTTTTAGAAAGTCTGCTACTTTTTTCTAATTTTAAGATGTCATGGATGTCAATGGTCTCATTTGTGGTGGTATTGTGAAGAGCCTTTGACTTTTAGAATTGGTTCATCATCCATTCCTTTGCATGATTCTACCACAACTTCTAATGTTTTGTTATTGTCATCATTTCAAGACCCTTACATTTTAATTGAAGTCCCAAAGCCAATTCTCACCAATGGCACCATTGTGTTTACCTCCTTGTAATAAACAAGTGTCAGTGATTCGTACTCATCTTCCTCTAGGTCGCTTTGGTTTTTTGGCCATTTTTTTAATTATGTTTTTGAACAAATACTTATTCTGAAATACAAATCCAAATAGATAATCAAATTGTTTCAAGAGTTGGATTATGTAGTTCCAATTTGTTGGGTATGTTGGCCACAGATTGTCTCTCAAAGGCTATCATAAACTATTGAGAAAATCCTTGTCAAACATACAAATCACCATCACATAAATTTTGTAGTCATTTAAGAAGTTCCTTTGTGCCCAATATCCAACTTCTGCTCGGTGTACTACATCAATAAACTTCAAAAACAAATTCCCAATTGCAAGGTACAAGTCTAAGTCCTTAGGAATTTTACAAGCCATGTCTGTTGTTTTTTGCAAGGTGGAGCAAAGTAGTTGAGAGTAGAAAACTTGTATAAAAAACTCATAAGACAACAAATGAACATGTTGTTACTGATCATGTGTGTTATGAAAGTTCACCTAGGTTAAATACCCGTTTCTTGAATAAATAGAACGTGGTTTGCATTGAAATATAATAATCTATTAATATGAATAACGATGACCACAAACCTATTGGATTTAATGACAACAACAATTAGATTTCATACGGAAAGTGGCATTGTTAAATTCCAAAAAGATATTCATAACAATGTACTTGTCAATTTTTCACATTCTATTCTTACATTCTTATATTAATGTCCCTACTTACTTTAACACTTTGTAGGATACATTTGCAAACCTTGTAATAATTTTTTATTTCGTCTTATTACAATAATCATGTCACAATAATCTTGTTAGAATGGTTTAAATATATTTTGTTTTAAAAAAAAAATCGAAAAAATTATAATATATGACCACTAAAATATTTATCACTTGTGTTTTGCTAACAAATTCATGTTGTAGTTATGTTAAATTCGACTGTCATTACAATGACCATGAATGATGTAGCAAAATATTAAATATCCTATTAACATGGCAAAATATGCTTTGTGTTGTCAAAAAATATTAACTATGGAAAAATATAGGGTTTTACAACTAGGCTTACAACTCATGATATTTATACAACCTTGAATGTTATCGAACAAGTTGCAACAATTGTAGTGAACACCCTATGTTGTATACAATATCATATATATGGTGCAACTCACATGCAATTGTATGCAATTTCCTTACAACTAATCTCCACATTAGATTTTCACACACATTCCAACGTGGCAAACGAAATGCCAATGTGGCATTTCATCCATTTGTCGACGAATGATGTATGTTAATACCTTTTGTAACTTATTTACAACTATTTTACAACTAGTTTGACGAATATAATCTTTAGTTATTTCATTCATCCATTTGATGTGAATGGATTTTATCCCAATCCTTTGTAACTTATTTACAATTATTTTACAACTAGCTTGACAAATATATTCCTTTATTATTTCATTCATCCATTTGACAAATGGATTTTAAATATCCTTATCTTTTGCAACTTATTTACAACTATTTATAACTAGCTTAACAAATATATTTTTAATTATTTCATTCATGCATTCGAATAATGAATTTTGTTCTTATCCTTTGTAACTAACTTATAACTTAAGATGAAATGAAAATAAAGGATTTAATGACTAATTTGCAACTAGGTGTTTAAATTTGGGTTTCAAAGTAATTGTATGGTAGTTGATTTTAGTAGTACTAAATAATTAAATTGTAATTTATGATGCAATTATTCAAACTTCACACAACCATTATCATGTTGTCATAATTGTAATAGATAAAACTGAATTACATTGGACATCATTATTTATAAACATGAAATGGATTTGAGAATTTAAATAAATTTACATTCCATGTTGAAAAATACATTACAAAAAATAAAAAAATGTTATTAAAAGACAATTCAATTGTGAATTTAAATATAATGCCCAAGCTATATATAACAAACATTTTTCTCTGTCTAAAAAAAAGGTCAAATCATAAAAATGATGACCCATAATAATCAAATATTGTCATTTACAACATTATGTTTCATAAATGAATGTTTTCTTCTATTTTTGTTGAAATGGAACTTGAGCCATGCAATTTCTTCAATGCACCTTATTTGCTTAAAATCTGCCATGTAGTTCCACATGTGAAATGAAATTAGTAGCATAACATAGCATTGTAATGTCAAAAAATGTAAATGATCCCTTTAACTTGACTAAAACTAGTTTATAACTATATTACCATTAACATGCAACTTATTTGTCACTAAGATGCAACATATAAAATATTGATAAAAACTAAATTATAATTTGTACACTTGCAAATATAATCAAATATTGTGCTTATAATCAGGTAAATTGAATTATAATTTTAGGTATTTTTGAAAAAACCTTACCTTGTATGTTGATGTTAATGTTGATGTTGATGGATTAAAAACATAATGAAAGTTTGGCCCTATAACATAAAAAGAACAAAAGTAAGAACCTTTAATATCCAAGAGTAAGAAAAAATACTTTCAACATCTAAAACCAAAAGTAAAAACTTTGAACATCTAAAAATAAAAGCAATCACCATTAACATAAAAAAGTTTCAGTAAAAACCTTCAACATCCAAAAGTATGAGCAAGAACCTTCAACATTCAAAAGAAACAACAAAAACCTTCAACATTCAGAAGTAAGAGCAAAAACCTTCAACCTCCAAAAGCAAAAACAAAATCCTTCAACCTTTCTAAGAACAATAACAAAAACCTTTAGCCTCCAAGAGCAAAAACAAAAACTTTCAACCTTTTAAAGATAAAAAACAAGAACCTTCAACCTCCAAGAGAAAAAACAAAAGTCTTCAAGCTCTTTTAGAGCAAGAACAAAAACTTTCAACCTCCAAAAGAAAAAACAAAAGCCTTCAACCTTTTTAGGAGCAAGAACAAGAACCTTCAACCTTCAAGAGTACAAACAAGAACCTTCAACCTTCAAGAGTAAAAACAAGAACCTTCAACTTTCAAGAGAACCTTCAACCTTTAAGAGTAAAAATAAAAACCTTAAACCTTCAAGAGAAAAAACAAAAGCCTTCAATCTCTAAATTATTTAAATAACCAATATAACTTATAACAACCTTTTAGCTTTAATTTTAAATTAAACAAACAAAAATAATCTTAATTATAACACATGATATGAAAATTATGTCACCAAATGACTATGAAATATACAAAATGTTTGAATAAAAAGATTTTAAAAAAAAAATCATCTTGAATTTCCTGACAATAAGCATAAACACATGAAAGTCGTTGATGCATTGGAGTAGATGTGTTGATATATTGCCATGTGTCACTTGCTTAAGGGTTTCTTGCTCAAATTTCAAATCTTTAAATTTCAAATTTTAAGTTCAAATATAATTGCATACTATTCGCAAACAAGTTGAAATGTCATATATATTGGGTGGTGGAAATGTATACACGTGGCATGATTGTATGTGTTACTCAAGGCCGTACATTTGTTACAAAGTAATCGTTGATTAATGACTAAATATATCCTAGTTGTGATTTAGTTGTTATATGCGATTAAAGTGCAACTTGTCAACAAAGTCAAACATGGTTGACTACAACCGTATATATAATGCGTAAATTGTATTGTATAAATATACATCTTGCAATTAATTTGCAACTATAATACAACTTTTTGATTATTTAATGTGGCATTTTATTTATGAATTTGTTGTATTTCCATGGGATAAGTGCAATGCAATTGTATATTGGTTATTTTGGAGCTCTAGTTATAGGGTAGTCTAGTTGCCACATACACAATTTCTCATAGTGATTCTTGCGACATGGTAGGAAATATTATAAGATATTCGCTCTTACTCATGCTCATAGGTTCACGCTCACAAGCTTACAAAATAACATTCCCCTTGTTTCCTTCTATGAAAAAAAAAAAAAACAAACATATAATGTTATATTTATATGGGACAAGACCTAACTTAAAAACCTAACTTAACCTTAAACCTTTTTAAAATTTGTATTGACTTTAAATAATTTTGGTTATAGTAGATTTCAACTTAGTAATAAAAGATCATATCCATGGTTTAGTAGCTAAATTATGGTCTAATAATGAATAAGATTTCAATAACCTTGGCATCCTATGAATTTTAATTATGCACCTCATGCTTACACTTGAACTTTAAATATCTCAATTCAGATTTGAAAGATAACACATAAACCTTAAATGTTTCTCCACTATTTAACCATTATTTTCATTTTCACTCAAATATATTATTACTTTTTGTTGAACATCAACTTTTTATCATGTACATAAAAAATAATTAAATACACAAAAAAGTCAAATTTGATTTTTTCCCCCTTTTTTGGTTAAATGTATTAAGTGTTTGGTTTTAAACAAGATATAATTTGTTCTTTTTGTTAATATTTCAAAAAAATTGTGTTGAAAATTTTCCATGCCCAACAAAATGATATTAAATATTATAAAAAAATTTCTTAAGAAAAAATCTTTATCAAGTCACCATATTACAAAAGAAAAAAAAGAGAAAAAAAGAATATACCCACCCCATTTTAATCCAACCACCCCATCCCACACCACCTAAAAAATAATTCCTTAGAAAACAAAAAAAAACCCCACCTTCCTTCCTTGAGAAATAACCAAACTTCTCCCTCCCATGCCACTCACTCAATAACCCTTTGGGTTAGTCCCCATCCACAAAAAAAATCACCTCTTCCGATCCCACCCAAAAAAAATCCTTTGGAAAGGGGTGAAATTACCCCCAAACCTTCCCCTCCTCACTAGAAAAAACCCTTTCGGAAAAGAAAAAATAAATTCCCAACCCCTTGTCCTTTTTTTTTTAAGCTCCACGTACAACTTGTAATTCTTTCAATCTAATTGAATTATCCACTCCTTATACCCATTGAAACTCCATAGTAAAAAACAAACATGTGAAAGAGGAAAAATAAATAAAATTTAAACCACTTTGCTTTCATTAAATTTTCACCTCTAAACCCCACTATATCCCCATCCAATTTTTCAAAAAAACTTACACGGAAACCTATAACCTTATCCATTTACCCAACTTTTGATTCTCTAACCCTTATACCTTAATAAAAATGAAATAAAAAATATGGGTGTCAGTTTGTTTAAGTGTTTCAAAAATATTGTTCTTCGCAAATTTTTCGGCAATTTTTGGTACAAAATACCACTTAAGGCAGTGTTAAATGTGTGATAATAAAAATGTAAAATTACAATCTTGTAGTATTGAATAAACACATCACAAAAATGTGAAAATATTTCCATGGATATGAATATAAATGGTATTTTGGTGGAATTGTATAGACACAAATTATTTGTCTTATAGAGTAAATACCTTTTATGCATGTAAAATTATTGTAGTATAACCATTTGTATAAGAAAAAAACTGTAATAAATTGATATATGTATATAATGCATCTTTTGAATACCTTATTGGCCCAATTACATATATTGATGGACCCCTATAGTGTTAAGAGTGTGCTAAAATTCAACAATTTGTTGTCCACGTAACAAAATACTTTGATTTTTGTGTGAATGGACAAAAATCACCTCTTAATGTATTTAACATGATCTATTTTAGTGCCATGTCTATTTTTATATTTAAAATTAATCCTTTCAAAGTTGTAGCCATATGGTTTACAAGTGGGTCCTAGATTTTCAAAATACCTATAAAATATGACTTATTTTCACCAAATACCAATATTTTCTATAGATTTGACCACGAAGTAGGTAGAAAATTGTCACAAGTCATGTGGTTTGAATGTTTTAAGAGCTTGACACATATAAATTATGCAATTTGTATGTATAGGTGGGAAAGTTGGTTGAAATGTCTTAAAATGTTGTGGTATTTAAAAATATTGGAAGATTACAATACCTTTATCATTTTTGAGACATTCAAACAAATTCTGACCCATATGTTGAATTAGAAATATAAGGCATTTTTTCAAGGTTGAACTGTTCTTTTGCATATGCCGAATGTCAATTTCCATCCACCATATTGACTTCCCTTTAAACAACTAACCATATAGGAACAAGACCCAAAAAAAAAATGAATACACTAGTAGGATTTTAGGGGAAAAAACAACTAGATTTACAATTAAATTTATAATCATATTAGATTAAATAACTATGGTCACTGGAGTTATGATGAATAACTTGTTTAAGTAACTCAACATGACATGGTGTGAAGTCATGTCCAAAACAACTAATGTGTAATGTCCACATGGATTTACATTTAAAATAAAAGTATGTAGTCATTTAGAACGCGTAGTCATGTTACAATCATTTACAACACCATGTAATCGTTTTGTAGTCATTTCAGACCAAGTTTAGAATGTCATTAGAAGGAATTGAACCTTCATCTCCATGGCCACAAACTAACTCCTTAATCATCCAATCAATACTTCAACTTGTGATATATTATGTCATCACATAAATATAAACATATATATTTCAAATCTTATGCATTATCATATCATTATTTAATTATGTAAGTTCATAATAAATGAATTTCAATTTTAATTATATGGTTATATTTTATTTAACTAAATATTTTTAATTCAGTAATAAAATTTAGTGTTTAATTTTTTTCAGTTATAAAGTAAATATAATTTGTAATTTGGAATTTGCTTTTAATATTTTTTTATTTGGTTCATACATTTGGATTTTTTGATAATTAAGTTCAACCAATTTAATATTTTTTGGGCCATAAATTAGAATCAAGATTCTAATTTAGTTTAATCCATATTTTTAATTCCATACTTTTATAAAAATTATAATTTTCAAAATTTTAGATGTAGATATATTATATCAATTAAAAGTATTTGTTTCAAAAATTACATTGCAAGATTTTAAACTATAAACATACACATAAATATCACATGATTTAATTTTTAATTTTTAAAAAATTATCATTGATTAAACCTTATACATGCATGCATGCCATTTCTCAAAAGAATGAACTAATATATAACATTTTTATAAATCCCTAAAAAATGATTCCACTTGAATTTCATATAAACATATGTTATCATGTACTACACACATAACTATTGCCATTACAAAATGACCAATGAAAAACTTTATGAATGTACATGATATTAATTATTATCTAAATTTTCGATATAACTCACAATATACAATTAGGTTATGACTAAAATTATGTTAATTTGATTGCATATTTATACCATGTGGCAAAATTACACATGTTAAATGGATGGACATTAATTTTCCATGTTATATTTCAAATAAAATTACAATTTTTTTGATATGTGATTGCATAAGACACCAAATCCTTTTAATATCATATGCAATATCATAATGTCATAATTATTTTTGTTGGTTAGTCACTTTAACAAGTTTACATCTTTAGTTTGAATGTATATAAAATTGAATACATGCCCCACATTATGCTAAAAATTCATTCCATTAATCCATTAGTTGTAATAACCATTAAATTGTAATTATACATATTGTTACATAAACTAAATAGTTACAAATATGGTTCATAGTTGTTTTTAAAATTGTTGAAGACCACTAATTGTTTACGAAGCGATTACATAGGACATGAATTCTTCTAGTAATAAAACAAAAGACTTTTTCAAACCCAATGCACTTCCTTGAAACTAGAAACCAAAGACCCAATGCAAACAACAAAATCTTGGTGTAAAACACAAAAACCAAAAGCCCATAACACAAGTAGATACCAAAGATTCAATGTAAACAATAAAAACTTGATGTAACACACAAAAATCCAATGTAACAAAAAAACAAAAAAAACTGGAAACCCAGAACATAAACATTAAATAAAAAACTGAATGAAAGAAACCCAAATTTGAAGACATAAAAGGTGAAGAAGATATTACTTCAACTCCTTGTTCACTATGCTCTAGATCAATCATAACCATAGTCTTAATTTTCTTATTACATCCAAAACAATAAAACCAAAGATTAAATGCACATAGAAGTTTCAAGAAGACACCTATTGAAAACTCTACAATTTCTTCAAAGGGTATTGTAATTCACCATGCCAATGTCCATCACATAGAACATGCTTCAAAGTCCCATAATTTTCTAAAAAAATGACACAACATTATAACATTGTGGCTTCCACCATCCCTTTGATTCTATTGGTGTTCTTCACATATCAAACAAGACTAAAAAAACCACAAAACTAGAAACTAGAAACCCAAAACAAAAACAAAAGCAAAAAACCAAGTGAAAGAAACCTAAACTTCAAGACACAAAAAGTAAAAAGCCAATGGAAAAAACATGACAGAGGTACAAAGGATGGCAAGAGTAAGGAACAAGACATTAAAACACATAACATAGGATGGCCAAAAAATAGAATACAACAACAAACCAAATTGAAACCCCATAGAAAAGAAAAAACACTAGTAACAAATTACATTGTAAACATTAAACACCAAGACTCTATTTGACAAAAGGAAAAATATTCATAAAACTAGATTAAACCCACAAATAACATGTATAATACACACCACACAAATAAATACCACATTGGAATCACTGGTCAATTTGGAATCATTGCATAAAAGATTTTTTCACCCTTGAAATTCTAACATAAAGCCTATTTCATCATCTTCATTTTTCCAGGGCTCATGATAAGATTACATTTGCCATTTTGATCAAAATAATAAAAATTTAAACTTCTAGATTTTATTGCATGATGACCGTCCATGAGAGTCATCCATACCATCGCCAAAACCAACATCCCATCTTGAATTCCACATCATTGGGCATGAGCTATAGAGTTGAGACATTTGCAAAATTAAAAAGAAACTCAACTTGGTGGACTAGATCACAATAATTACCACATCTTCCAACCATTTTAAGCCTTCGAAAATTCTTCCCATTACACCTCATTTGTAAATTCAACATTCCACCCTAAACTCCTTAGTTAGATTTGAATATGTTTCACATACAAATGCAAAGTCAATAAATTTAAGGCACCCAACATGTGGATCATGTGGCCAATTTTTGTCAAAAAAAATTAACTTATCAAGATTTTATGTTTGAAGTGTGACATTTATGAAATGCAATTAGGATTTTGACAATGAAAAAAATCCTTTTTGCTTCAATTTGGGAAGCTAGCACGCCCAAAATTTTCCTTGACAAGGTAACAATTGTTGGAAACCTATGATCTTTTGTGTGCCACCATGTTAAGGCACAATTGCAACTATTTCCATCACTAAAATATCAATGGTAAGTGTACAACTTTCTACCAACAAGGCCCCTTAAAATGTTTGTAGTTATATTTGTGGTGCAAAACAAATCTTCATTTCTAGTCCTTGAACTAGATGCATCAAGTTCTTTGGTAATAATTAACATTGACAACTTATAAACCTCCATAAGAAAAGGCAACAACAATTGCTAGTCATACTAGAAGCCAAACCAAACCCTAGTTGTTTTTAAAAGCCAACCTATAATTGGAACTTGGTTGATAAATTCCTGATCTAACTAATGGTAAACTAAAATTATCCAAACTAAACCTAAATTAAATGGGAACTAAAAACCAACCAAATAGAGTGAATGCAAATAATGGGATGTAAAACTAGCACATGAATTAATCTTGTGGAATCCCAATCAATATAAGGCTCAATTTGGAATTAAACACTACCTATCGACTTGAATTTTTTGAGTCAATTGAAGTAGAATTGTAACCTTGTTATGGTTTATTTTCTGTATTTTTTTGTTACACATAACAATTTTGTCCCTTAGCCTATGGTAAGTTCAAAAGGGAAACCTACAAAAAAAATCAAAATTAGAAATTAAAAAAAGGGAAAACAAATCACATACCTTGTTTTTAGAGATGTGTTTAATTTCCTAGGCCTCAATTTAACCTCCGTGCATGCTTGTTCCTAAGCTTGTTTCCCCTTGCTCAATTTTTCAACCAAGTAACGCATTTTTGAATGTTAGCTTGCATGCCCTTTATAGATGCACAAATTAGTCCATGGCAAACACTTTATTCTATAATGGCATATTGGCAAACCTTGGATTGAACATGCCCAAAACAAGAACCATGAAAAGGCTCTAACATGCCCAAACTCTTACAAGAAACCACTTAGTTCAAGTTAGTTGAACAAGATTATAAATTAGAGCCCTTGTTTTTAACATATGCAAAGAAAAATTTGTGAGGAAAAACTTGTAGTTTAATAGCCATGGCTGTCCCATTAGTTTTAGTAGCCTTGAACAAACTGATTGTCACATGTTTAGGTTCCAAATTGCTAGATAGGAAATTGACAACAACATCAAACAGGTCATGCACCCTTGCAAACATCCATAGATCAAAAGTAAATGTGGCAAAAAAAGATGTTAATGCAAGTTATACATATGTCACCAAAGTCTTCTCCGTTAAAGTAGTTAAAATCTCTTTCACAAACACTTTTTTGACGGGAAAACAACCTTTGGGCATAACTTGTAAACCATTCGGTAAAACCAAATGGATTCAAACATTCTCATTGTCAAAAAAACTTTTATCACATACAACATTACATCTTCCAAAATATCACCTTGGGTCTCATGGTCCTTTTAAAATTGGTTTGTAGAAAAGAAAAATCAAAAAATTGTAGTTGGGCTAACATGAGGGTGTTTAATGGTTGGCTCACATTCAAATGAAGGTTTAAAACAATTATATACCTCTTCCACATACTTCTTTAGCAAGGCACCATGTTCCATATTCACATGTTTCTTCATGGTAGTTATGCCATTGGATTTGTGGTATGGGGTAAAAATGAACTATTAAGAGCCACACGTGCCTTGCTTGGTTTAATCCTTATTAGGACCTTTTCGTTTTGAATAGTGATGTGGCATGTGTTAGGGCTAAGGCGAGATTTCAAAATGATTCAAACAAAGTAAGCTTTAAGGAGCTGTACAACATTTCATAGCTAACCCACGAAGTTAGGTTATTCATCACCTTCTTTTTCGCATAAGGAGCCCACTCATAAGTCATAAAATTTTCTCGTTTTTTAGGCATTTTTATTCATGAATTCACATAAATTTCTTGTGTTTGAAGCACCTTTGTTCATGTGTGGAGAGCTTTAGTATGTTCAAGATTGGTTACCTTCATGTGTAAAGAGCTTGGTTACAAAGCTTAGTCCTTCACATTTGTCGCAACCCTAGCCTTGGGCTCGTGACCAAGGCAAGGGCTTGCAAGGTGACGGGCCAAGAGGGAAGCCCGGGGGTCACATCTCATGCTCCCGGGAGTGCAAAAGAGTGTGAGGGAATGAACCCTCACACTCCCAAGTGAACTTTCATTTTGGGAGTTGGAGTCCCAATGGATTCCCAAATCTTCAGAGGGAAATTTCAAGAATCAAAACCCATTTGATTAAACAATTATTTATATCATTGAAAAGCTATTGAAACGTAGATGTCTAAAATGGGTTTGCATGACCCATTTGGACATTTGAAACACAAGTTATGGCCAAAAGAAAGGCCATGAATCAAATTGGCAGTTTGACTCCTAACCATTAAAAGTCAGGAATTGACCCGATTTCCTTGCGTGCAGGTGACGTGAGACAGACCGTTGAAAAACTCTAGACAAGGGATACAACTTTGCTTTAGACTTCATCTCAATTAGAGGTCTCCACATAAAGTTATGGGGCCCCAAAGTTGTGGGAGTCCCAACTTTGGGAATTTTGGGATTCCCATTTGGGAGTCCCAGGACAAAATGCCATTTGGATGTGGGCCTCGTGAAGGCCTCATAATTATGCTATAAGGGGGAAGGTGGTGGCTTCCCCCAAGTTTGGGCCGTGGTGAATTTTGTGAGTTTGAGTTTGCCCGTGGTTCTTTTTAGCACCAAAAGTGTTCTAGCCATGCACTAATCAACTTGTTGTTTGGTTTGTGTAGGTTCGTTTGAGTGATTAAAGTGCTTCTCAATCTTCCTAGTCCCATCCCGAAGCTCCAGCACGGCCCTCTACCCTCGAAGTGTTGCGAGCCAGGGAGCGTGCCCCAATTTCTTACTTTTCTGCTATTTTCATCTTAGACTCACATTTGAGTCTCTTAAAGAGGTTGGGAGTGCGTCAACATTGGAGTAGTTGTTTGAGGTTTTTTATTTTATTTTATTTTCTTGGTTTTGAAGAGTGTGTTTTTTTAAGTGTTGGTTTGTGTTGTATAGTTCATTTGTATTATGACCATGGCCGATGAAAAGCCAAATGTAAATTACATGTTTTAAATAGGAGAATTTTTTCTGAAGGTGTGAAAACTAAATGGGACTTGAATGAATCCAAAGTCCGACATAATTACAAAGCAAGCTTATGAAGTAGACATTGATGAAGTTTTTGACAAGGTTTAGGGTTTGAGCATTTAGATTTAAGGTTTTCAAATTTAGGGTTTAAGGTTTTTGTTTTATGGTTTTTGGATTTAAGGTTTTAGAGGTTGAAACCTTCACAAATTGAGGCTCTATATGTTTATTATTTAAATTGAGTATTTTATGGTTTAAGAATTTATTTGTTTAGGGTTTAGGATTTTATGTTTTTAGAGTTTTAGAGTTTGAATCCTTTATGGTTTAAGGTTTTATGTGTTAGGGTTTAAGGTTCTAGGGGGTGCAAATGAGATACAATGAACCAACATGATTATTTTAGAAAAAAATTGCATATCTTTTTCCCCTAAATTTTTTTTTCATATGAATGAATTTTGGAACAATCTTTTTGCAAGTTGTTATAATAAATGTTTATAATTGTTTTAGTACATGACATGTTTTTTTTATAATCATTTTTGAATAAATATGAAAATTTGAAAATGTCCTAATTCCTTGTAAATTTAATGTTATGTTTATAAAAATGATGATAATTTCAAATCATAACCAAAAATTCATTTTTACATTTTTTATGTTTTTAAAATAAAAAAACTACAACTTTCTTAACACATCATATAGATTATATCTCATTTATATGTGGTAAAGGATTTTCAAAGTTTTAAAATTCTCAATCAATTTTGAGAAGTTATTTAAATTTTTAAAGTTTTAAAATTCCACATATTTTAGGGTATGCATGCTTTTTCAATGTGGTTAATAAGTTTTTATTCTCTTAATTTTTTTCCCATCAAAATTTTAACATTATATGAGTCCTTTTAATAATCCTTTGAGAAATTGACTCCTTTTGATGTAATAGGTGTTCACTTTCAAAGGTCTTAAATCAAAATTGAAATTAAATTTTTTAATAAATGTATTTTTGGTTTAAATTCCTTGACATTTATGTGAATGAAAAAAAAACAACTTGCGATAATTTTCATGGTTTTAAATGATTAAACATAAATATTTAAAAAAATTTGATTGTTTTCTTTGTAGTCCAATGCCCTTTTTAGCTTGTTGGATTGTGATTGCACCTTAAAGACTTAAAGTTTTATGGGTTTAAACTTTAAGGTTTAAGGTTTAAGGTTTTAAATCTTTAGGGTTTATAGGGGCTAGGGTTTTAAAGGTTTAGGGTTATGGGGTTTAAAATTTAAGGTTTTACGAGTTTAAAGGTTTAAGATTTAGGGTTATAAGGTTTAGGGTTTTATGTGCAAGTAGCCATAAACAGAAAAGGTTATTAAAACTTTACATTTCATATATTGTTAATAACTAAATTTGGTTAAATCTTCCTAGGAATGATGGTATTATTTCAACATTTTCCTATGAATATTTGCCATTTAAGTTACATAAAAAATCTTTAAAAAACACATATAAAATAATAATTTCCACATTTGATTGTAAATAACAATTTTGTTGATGTTAAGGCAATGTTAATTGTAAGCCCTTGAAAATTGCTATACTATGATTTGTGGCATTTTTGTTGATGTTAAGGTGATGTTAATTGTAAGCCTTTGAAAATTGTGATATTGTGATTTATGGCATTATTGTTGATGTTAATCATAAGCCTTTGAAAATTGTGATATTGTGATTTGTAGCATTTTTGTTGATGTTAAAGATAATGTTTAGTTGTAAGCCTTTGAAAATTGGGATATTGTGATTTGTGGCATTTTTGTTGATGTTAAAGATAATGTTTAGTTGTAAGCCTTTGAAAATTACGATATTATTATTTATGGCATTTTTGTTGATGTTAAAGGTCATGTTAGTAGTAAGCCCTTAATATGGTTAATTTTTAATGGTGCAAGTTATCATAATCTCCTAAACATAATTTCAACATGTCCACACATGATAATAATTAGGAAGTAACATTGTAAGTAATGTAATGGGAGGGCGCACATTCCCAAAATGCGAGCGAGGTCAGAACTGGGCTACCACCTTGTCCTAGGCCCCCCCCTATTTTTGGAATGTCCCCACCCTGAAGGGTTTACCCCTACATCAATCTTTCAACCCAACGCAAAACGTTAGACACGACGGAACGCAACGCACGCCGGCCGCTGATGACGTTCGGCACTGCACTGCAGCAGGGCTGGTGATGCGGCTATGGCGCTGGCGCAGTCCAAGCTTTGGACCTACTTACCTATCTTTTATGTCGCTCCGTTACTACTGCCTGTTGTTACTCGCACCTCCTTCTTCTTCTCCCGCGCTCTGCTGGTTCTTTCCCTCCAATTCCGACTTCCTCCTTGACTGTCCTTCTTCTTTTAGGTTTCTGTTTCTGGACCGGAATTTCTTGTAGTCTTTTGGGGGTAATTCGTTTTTCCGGTTTGGTTCCAGACTCCACTCGCGTCGTTTTTACCTGCGCGTGCGTGCAGGATTTTTTCTCCTTTCTTTTCGGGGGCGTTATAATAATAATAAGAACAACAACAACAATAATAATAATAATAATTTCGGTGAGCTTCTTGGCGCTCCATTCTGCTGTTACGGATTGGGTTGCTATTCTGCAGATCTCGCAGAGCCTCAGCGGTAGCACTCTGGGGGGTCAGCACTGATGCCAACAGTGCTCCTTTGCGTGTGGTTGTGTTCCGTCAGTAAGGCAGGCAGGCAACCTCACCTTGTGATCTATGACATCATTTGGACTGCAAGAATGATCAGTCTTTGTTCAGCTTCACATACTCCTTTTTAGTGTTCTCATCTTTTTGGAAGCTTGTGGCCTTGGGACACACATCGGAGCATACATAATCACACATTTTGCAAAAGCCACGGGTCGGAGGTTGGAGGGAGGGGGGGGGGAAGGGGGAACAAGAATCGTGCATCGGATCGACAGTTGCCACCATCGCTAGCTGCTTACGAGTTCTGAATGGAACAGGTGAGTTTCAGAACAAGATGCTAGCGGAGCGACAGGGCGCTACTGATGTTTGAAGGCTTGAAGGATGTGTAATGCCATCAGCAGTAGTAACATTTGGAAGCATCTTTTTCCCCCTGGATCAGTAGCGACAAGAAGATTCTACTAGCGCATTTCTTAGTACTATCCTGCTTAAGATGACTTTTGTCGGTTTAGGATCTCGTCATGGTCTTGTTGCCTTCGTCATTGCCTCCTCATTCTGTTTGTCCACGCCGTTGTGTCAATAGTATGAGAAGGTGGAGAAAATAGGAGAGGGGACCTATGGAGTGGTCTACCGGGCTCGGGATCGGGTGACAAACGAGACCGTCGCGCTGAAGAAGATAAGGTTGGAGCAAGAAGATGAAGGTGTTCCTAGCACAGCCATCCGAGAAATTTCACTCCTCAAGGAAATGCAACACAGCAATATTGTCCGGTGAGTTACTTTCATTTCTTCCGCGTTTTTTTTCTGAACATTGCTGATCCGATTTTCGGTTGCTGACTGGTGTGCTGAGAGGCATCAGATTACTGCTGTGTTGATTTGTTCAGAAAGGCTTGGAAAAAATTGTGCACTGTCTGTCATGTTGTGCTTTTCACTGCTGCGGCTCTGCAATGTCGAGTATCGTATTGATGCAGAAAGAGCAGGAGAGTTATATGAGAAAAATCTTGATGAACACCACAGAGATGATAGGTGGTCTTGTACTAGTTCGGTATAACACATTCCCAGGGGACTCCAAAAATTTCCAACATAACCTTGATTGATGTCTGGATTGATGGACATGAAAGCCATGATTGTGTTACTGTTTTGAAGTATCCTAGCTTCTTGTGTTCGGTATTTGTTCTTCAATGACTTATCTTTCACAGCTTGGATTGTTTCTGTGTCTAAATCTGTATTGTGCATACAGTGACAAACTGCTTCCCCACCTTTCTTTCCTCAAATTCTTCTGTATGTACTGAGCATGCCTGGAAACCAGATTTTAGCACTACCTGGGGTGGCTAGTGCTCTCTACCCATTGTTGATTATGCAAAATGCTTCATCTGCTACTGCTGCTGTTTCCTTTTGTTTCTGAATTTGGCCATGGTTTTGCAGTCTTCTGCACTTATTGTGGTTTCTCAATCACAAAATACTCCAGACTACAAGTAGATTTTGGTTGAGGATGTTTCCTTGTTGTTCTTAAAAAGTTGCCACATTGAATTCCTGTTGTAAGAGCAGACTGTTTCTGTCAAAGCATGTAGTGCAATAACATGTATGAGTGGTGTGTTGTACTGATCAACCATTCTACTGATGCTGACAGGGTCCTATGGTATTGGGTGATACACTCTTCTTTTCAAACCACTCTGAAGAACATGTGTCAAACATAAAAGTTTGTGTCAAACCACTTCTTTTCAAACCACCAGTACAGATTGATGTATTGGCTCTTTGTACTCCCATGCTGCTGTTTGTATGAGTCCACATGTCTGATGCTGGCAGTTGTAAGCCGTAAATCCTGTTTTCAGAAATCCTGTAATCAATGTCAGTTCTGGAGATTCTTTCATGTCCAGTGTGATTTGCAGTTGTTCATTCGTCCATGTTTGAGTTATCTCAATGATTGCCTTTGTCATCTCATATCCAGAAACCTTTCCCATCTTGGGAAGATAATCCTAATACCATGATCATGTTCTAATTACATTTTTTGGGATGAGTTCAGGTTGCAGGATGTTGTGCATAGTGAGAGGAGGCTGTATTTGGTGTTTGAGTACTTGGATCTAGACCTGAAGAAGCACATGGACACCTGCCCCGATCTTGCCAAAGACCCTCGTCTGATCAAAGTATGGTGAGGTTTTTGTCCGTCTCTTCTGCAGTTAGGCACCAATTTGAAGTATTTGTTCTTGAGAGTGGGATCTGTGGTTCGAGTGTCTAGTTCCAGTCTTTCAGGTTTCCAAAGCTGTTGATATTGTATTCTGCTGCCATGTCCTACATTTGATGGTCACTTGGGTACTGTTGCTGACAATTATGCTGAGTAGAGAAATGTAGGACTAAAGCTTAACTGTGGATTGCAGACCTACTTGTACCAAATCCTGCGGGGTGTTGCATACTGCCATTCCCATAGGGTACTCCATCGGGATCTGAAGCCACAAAACCTTCTAATTGACAGACGCACCAATGCGTTGAAGCTTGCTGACTTTGGGCTGGCAAGAGCATTTGGTATTCCTGTCAGGACCTTCACACATGAGGTAATTAGGGTCAAAGCATTGAATGCCTGCTTCAAGGTGTGAATACAGTATTTTCAATAGACTATCTGAGATGAACTGGCTTCTATGTCAAGGAAATGTCTTGCAGTATGAAGCCATTAAAGTGTCCAGCTTTGATGTAAGCTTTTAAATCTTATGAAGCTCTCCTTGACTGCAACATGAGTCGGTTTGTGGGGTTGTCAGGTGGTCACATTATGGTATCGAGCACCAGAAATTCTACTTGGCTCCCGCCACTATTCTACTCCAGTAGACGTGTGGTCAGTTGGATGCATATTTGCTGAGATGGTGAACCAGCGACCACTCTTCCCTGGAGACTCTGAGATTGACGAGCTATTCAAGATATTCAGGTGAGCCTTAACCACTCAAAACAGAGCTTTTGCTTCCAGTCTTGATTGTGTAAGGATGTTGCTACTTTAAGGAATAGATGTAGAGACAATGACTAGAGCTCTTCCTTAAGCTTAGTGAATTTGCAATCTATGATTAGCATTCTGAGAAATCCAAGAAAACCATAAACTTTTTTGTTTCCATGCCTCAAATCGATGATTCAATTGGCTTGCTATCATAGGGTATCATTTCTTGTCTTCAAAATTGGGGCCGTTGCATGTAAATCTGTGAGTCAGAAGTTGTATGTGTAGGTGAATCAGCATATAGGTATATACTTATACTGGCAAAGAGATTTACCCTTGTGTATTCACCTTCTGATAATGCAGGACTTTGGGGACCCCAAATGAGGAGACCTGGCCTGGAGTGACCTCGCTGCCAGACTTTAAGTCTGCTTTTCCAAAGTGGCCACCTAAGGTTGGTCCAACCTGAAGTTCTATCAATATCTATGACAAATTTCAAGCAAAGGTCACATTTTTGTGTTTAATTTCTATAGAATGTGAGTGGCTAAGCCTTGGAGCAGGTCTATGATGTCTTAAGCATCATCCATATGCCTCTGGATCAGCCTAATGCATTTGGGTATTCCAGGGTCTTGTCCTCACTCTATGTCTTGATGGCACGTAACTGGATTTGCTGTCTGCTGCAGAATCTGGCATCCATTGTCCCAGGACTTGAGCCTGCAGGCGTGGATTTGCTCTCGGTCAGAACCTCCCACACGATCTTTGACACATCAAACTTTTATGTATCTGGTTGGGAGCCTGTTGGAAGTATCAGAGCTTTGAACTTGTTTTAGAAAATTTTGGGTGACAATAAAGTGGACAAGAAAAGTGGTTTGAGGGCAAAGGCGATGTTGTAGTTGACTTCTGACATACTTGGGTGTGGGGAGAGTGAACAGAAAATGTTAATGTTGGAGCCAAGCCAGCGGGTCACAGCAAGAAATGCATTGGAACATGAGTACTTCAAGGACATAGGCCTCATCCCTTGACCATCTGAAACCTTCACTTGTACTACATCACCTCAAGCGAGACCCATTTTTTCAACAGATTGTCTTCCTCTGGTTAGCGGAAACATGGAGAAGCAGAAGAGATGTTCCACTTCCATGACTGCACCCTCTGCACCTGACTGCCATGCACCTGCTATTCACCATGTGCTCGTGCAGCTTCTCACCACCTCACTGTAGGTTTGCCTTGACTAGAGCTGGTTAACAGCTTGCTGTTTAGCCACAGCCATGCATCCCCTCTATATACAAACATTTGTATACCCTACTGGTATCAAGGTACCGACAGTGTGGATAACCATATCACATTACCGGCTTTTCATCATAACTGTCTGGATCACTGGATAACTGCCCTCTGTGTGAGGGGTTTCAGTGGACAGTTGTGAGTGAAGAGTATCATAATCAATATAAGGAAGGGTGCAAATGTGGCAAGCTGGAGGAGATGATTTGAGCTTTGGGCAGTATTTTCACCTAAACAACTCTTATATCAAAGCAAATGCAGAACTGAATTTCCTTTCAGAGTTTGTAGTTTGCGGTTTGTTCATGGATTCTTGTGCCTGGTCCCCCATCACCCCTAATGATTTAACCAAAACTGAGAATGCAAGGTGTCATCTTGTGGAACACTTTGTCAAGAAGATTACATTGTGGAATATGGTTATACTTTGTTCTCCTGTTTTCATACACGACCTCCATTTGCGAATACCAATTTGTTATAGAAAATTGTAGTTGCAACCATGTCATTATTATTTAAACAGCTGACTGCTGAACCATCAAACCTTCTCACACTAAGCTTCAGTGACTTAAGAAATAGTTCCAGTGCATCTCTAGATCAAAACAGTATTCAGCAATGTTTCTGTTGTAACTCTGAGTACTCTAGTGTGTGACAGACTGCAATCATTGAATATCCTGTGGCTTGTTGGTATTTTCATAGTGTCCAAAGGTGTGAACGAATAATACACTCTTTGATGCATGTTGATGATTTGGGTTTTCTACAAGTTTCGTGTACTTGAAACTAGCCCAGGGCATGCTGGTAAAGGGTAGCACTTTGATGTTTGATCATGATTATAATTTTCTTGGACTTTTCTGGACCAAGACCCATTCCCAATCAAAATCACAATCTCCAATTTCATATTGGATTCCAAATTAAACAGACATCTGGGTTCAAGGGGCAATCTATGCATGAAACAGAAAAACTATATCCAACCATTGGATCTGGGTTACAGCCAGTTTTGTTATATCTAGGTTATGTAGCCCTTAAGGCAGGGCAACTGCTGGGAGGCAACTTGTATGGAAAGTCAATTTGACAGACCTTAAGCATAAGGTGCATCCCTCTCCTTCTCATACAAATTCACACAGCTGTTAAAAATTCTATCAGATCTTTACACTGGATAAGGACCTCAAATGGGGCAGTTCTGGGAATTCAGGGCCTGGACTTGGCCCCTATCTCACTCTGCTCCCTCATTCCTGGAACAGTCCTGAGTTTCTCAGTCCTAATCCGACACAATTCTATGCCCAAAGTGTTGTGATAGAACACCAAATTTGTTATAGTAGGTCTACATGAAAATTCTCTTGAAATTCTTACAGTGGCAGACATTTTAAGGGTAAAAATATGGTGTGCTGGATCAAAATGGCTTAAGATTGAGATTCCAAGATGGTCTAGAAATCTCTTCATGATTGGATGGCTCAAGATTATAATCACTATTTTTTGCAAGTGATGAAATGCAATCAAAGGCTATAGGATAATTATATTGAACTTTTTTATCGTTTGTCATCAAATACGTTTAGTAGTTTATATTGTGTAATGTAATGCATAAAACATTTTTGCAATTAGAAATAATCACATTATATCTTTGAACTTTTAAATCTATAGATCTATTCTATTATAAATTACAAATATGAACATAAACTTTGTTTCCCATGACATGCAAAAATCAAAATTTGAGAATTTTTGTTTTTTGTTTTTTTACATGTGCACTTTGAAGTGAAATATCTTAGAAAGTTCATAATGAATGTAAAAATTAAAAATTAAAAAAAAAACTATTTGAGAATAGTATGTTTGTATTATCAATGTTAAGGATGGTGTGAAATCAATGATTTCATTCAATAAGGCATAGGGCACTATGAAATGTAGCAATTTTCTTGTTTAGACATAATTATGATTAATTTTTAAAAAAAATGAAGTGAATGAAAAGTTCATGTTGATACTAATCACTATAGTACACTCATATAAGAAAAACAAAACTATAGAGCAAGATAATTGAATAATTCAAAAAGAAATTATGAACTTTCAAAGATGATTGAAATGTTAGGGCTTGAAATTATGAGAGAGTTAACAAAGGGATTGAAAATTTTGTGTATTCATGCGTAGATTTTTCATTTGTCAAACCAAATTCTATCACACTATACTTTCACTCATAATGTTTGATTATTAGAACTATTATTTATATTTAAGTCACTAAATACTAGAGTAGATGAGCAATCATGTTCAAATTATAAATTTAGGTAGGAAGGTAAATGATATAAATCTGGATTTTGATTAGTCAAATTGTTGTTTTAATCTTAATCCATCTAGTCATGAAAGATTTCTAGACAATCTTGGAATTAAGACCTGCATGAATATATCATAAATGATATATTTAAACACCGCTTGTTGCAGGCAACATAAACACACTAGATGATTATGTTAAGGGCCTACACCATATATGAATTGTTGAAAATTCAAATCAGTCATGGAACAATGTTCCCATGATGTGATTCCTCTAGTATTTTTGGTTGAAGAGTACTATCATTATTTGAAAACACCTTGATTGAATGTTAGATGTGAATCCATTTATGCTGGAATGAATCTAGTGAATCTCAATTACTTTCAACTAATTTTTGACTTTCTCCACTTATCATCTCCCTACTATGCAACCTATTGCTTATATAATGTTTGACTTTTGATGTTTCTCTATCTTTTCTTTCACAACTAATTTGTGCTTTTCTTGGGTAAGTCCACTTCATTGTGACTCCCTCTATGCCAATTTTTACATTTGTTCACCTATATTCACTTCTCTCATGTTGATATAGTTTTCTCATGTACACATGTATTTGAGTGTTGAAATATTTGTAGGTTATAGATACATAGTGGAGAAGGTGTGTTGAATTAGTCTTTTGGTTTGAAGAATCTCAAGATGTGGTTCATTGCTTTAGTAGTTCATGTTGTATGGGATTTGAAATGGTTGCCAAGTGCTTAGTGCTACGAGTGTGCTCATCTCATCTTATTGCTACAAACTATACTCACTTCCAAACTTAAAAGAAAAGGAAAAGTGCACTCACCCAGAAAGGGGAAAGGGAGGAACAAAAGGAGAGGACCGTCATTCAATCAAGAGACACACCAATCACGGCAAAAGCATAAACAAGGGCTACAAAAGAGCAACCTAGGTCCTACACCCCGCACCAGTTGCGGGAAGCAGATCCAACAAACATAAATGAATATGTGGAGCAACAAAGAGCCCTCTACTTCATTAAAACGTAGAGTGGGTTGAGTGTGAGCAAAAGTCCTTATTATTGACCCCTAACAACAGGTCCACTGGAAGGAGTAAACAAGCTTGTACACTCTACTTCACATGAAGTACATATATCCTTCATTCAGTGAGTATGGGTCTTTTATGTGGACACTAGACCTGTAAATTTGCAGGATATTATGATCTTCAGAAGGCCCTGTACATAAAAAAGGATTGATTTCGTTTGGCTGGCCATAATGATTCGCCCAAGTGGGTAACATTTACATAGTCTCTCACCTTACAGTGTCTAATTAGGTATTAATGTTTATGGGCGAAGTTGGGGGGAAACACTTTGACACTCTATGTTGGATATGATAAATACTAGTACTATGGGCCCAAATAGGGGGTGTGGGTGCACCGGGGTGGGAGGAGTTCATCTGTATTGTAAAGCTCACTCTATGGTTTCTAGGTTTGTATTTAACACCCCTCCTTGCACGAAAGTTTAGGTTTAAAGAGCCTTCCACTAATCACATGCAGACCTTCTACTATTTTTTCAGGATCTTTACCAGATGTAACAGTGTGATTTTTTGTTTTTGTAGTGAATTTTCACATTTTTCTTTAAATATTTCCGAAAATGAATACGTTGTCATAAATTCCCTATTTAAAAAAAAAGAAATTGCCAAAACAAGAAGGAAAAAAAATGACACAAAAATCATCACAATATGATTGGGGGTGCTTCAGATTTTTTTTACTTTTGTATTTTGTATATTGTTCAATTTGGCTCAATATACTTGTGGACTATTGCCACTTGAGCAACAGCGGAAAATTGAAAAAACAAAAAACACTTTGTAGCCTAGCACTCAAAGACAATTGCTAGTGCATTGTTTATAGGTTTCTTATTCATTTTTATATTAGTTACATGGGAGTGCCTTTCATGTTGAACGTTTCTTTTCTTTGCCTTGGCAATGAGGCTTTTTACACCCATCACCAAGAAAACTGAAACTTTGGAGGCTCCCAACATAAGAAGTGTCAATTGGAAGATCAAGTGCTGCTCCTTTGGCCCACTGCTGCAGGAAATCCCTCTAAATACACATAGAAATAAAAAGGAAGTTGTTTACGTTTATAAGAAACGAAACCGAGTCGGTAAAGTCAGTCTTCAGTTGGCAAAAATTAATTGTTTAATTATTCCAAACTTGTGTTCTCTGGAGTCTAAATATCTCTCAAGGTATATCCTCAGGAGACTAAAGATGCCTGAAGGTATATCCTCAATGTGCCATTTCCTTCAAGCATGTGACTTAAGTTCCAAGGCTTATAAAAAAATTACACCCTTGGGCCACGCACACAAAAATATCAGTGTCTGGCTGTGCAGCCCACCCACCGCCTGTGACATGGCGGAGAAGGGGCCTGGCTGGACAGCCATGCACCACACATACTCCTCTTCTCTCATAACCGGTTTCTGGACTGCGTTTTCTTACGCGTCACTTTCTCATTGGTCCAGAGGAGGAGATTATAACACATAACTGACTCCTCCATGGAAATTGATGACATTGCATCACCCCATTGGTGGAGAGGTCTCGAGTTACACACTGTATCCTCTGCATACTGGGTTGGCCAGACAGGTGCAGGGGGTTATGCGGACAGCAACAACAGCATTCATCCCAGACGTCCAAGTAGTCATTGGTTATGGGAAGGTGAAATCCCATCCGTCGAGTCACTGATTGTGTCCCACCCAGCTCTTAGCAACCTGGTTACTGGAAAAAAAACTCACCACTTTTGTGGCTTGTTTTTTTCCCGGCAACCAGGCTGCTCTTGCCCGGTTTCGTAGTCCATAAATTTCTCCCTTCTGTCCTCTAGTTTTTCAGTACCTAGTCCGGAACCAGTTATGTCCTGGATGATTTACTTTTTGGGGGTATTTGACAATATGGACAATTAATTTCTTTTTAATAAATTGAGGACATTTATTGAAAATATGGACCATCACAATGATGCCCTCGTAATTGACCATTTGTTTTGTTTATCCTTTCTAGCTGATAGAGCATTAACAATACAAAAGGAAAGTGAAATTATGTGAAAATATTAAAATACGATTCTAATTCATTTATTATGAAAATTTATAGGGTATGACATCGCTATTAGTGCTATTGCTGCTTGGGGAGGTGCTCCCAATTTTCATTTTGCAAATCCCTCGTGGTTGTTCCGACAAGGGGAGCATGACTTGTTTAGTGGAAACATCTTTTAAATCCTCTTTTTATTGTGTCCATTACTTAATCACATGTATAAAAATGAAATTATGTGATGATCATTTTTCAAACATAACGATCAAATTGAAGTTTTTAAGTACAAATTGAAACCATACATGGGAAAAACATGGTCCATTGTTTGTGTTTGACATGGGCATGCGGATGTTGTGTCAATACATTAACTAACAATCAAACTATGGTTGGCTATGTCTACAATACATACAAATTTCTTGAAACAAAAACTTATGCATCTTATTATGATTAATGTAAATAATCATTTAAATGGGAAACTGAATTTGAATTTCACATCCAACCCATTCTAATTTAAAATATATCTTTGGAGATTTCAGTGTAATTTTCAATCCAATTTTAAAATTAAATACTCTTCAACCAATAGTTGGGTTCAACAATTTTTTTTGGTACAGAATTTTGTCAAAATGTGAAATTGTTTTTGAGGCTACAACACAACAGTTTTTTTCAATTTTTTTTGAAAAGCTCACAGAGAAAGCAAGGGTTTTTGGATTGAGTTCGCCGGATTCAAAAGTTCTATTGCTACAGGTGACCAAATGATAGCATGACTACAATTTTGTTATTACGTCCTACTTGTTGTTGCCATTTATTGTTAAATCTTTCTTAGAATGTTTATAATGACATAAAATTAAAAAATTGAAAGAAAAATCACTGGTTGGGTTCTTTAACTCCCATGTATGGATGACTCTCCATATATATATTATATGTTATTATTTCACACCCTTGATTTTCAAATGGCATTTTCCCAATCACTTTGTTGGAGCTGTGACTTCCATTCTTTTGAGGCTTAAATTTCTATATGATGTTATATTTGATAGGTAAAGCTAGAGGTTGCATAAAGAACCATTGGATTTTAATTTTTAAAAGATTTCCTCGGAAAGGTGGGACTCGTGAATAAGAAATACTTCTAAAATGGGAGATTTTGTTATTCCTATAGTGATTTAGGACATGCAAAAACCATTGACCCGCAAAGCTTGCTAAGCCCATTAGAGAGTCACTGGTTCTCATAAGGGGTAAGTGTTTTTTTCCTTCTGACAAAAGGGAGGCTGAGCTTTTAGCTACTTGTGAGATGAATTGCACTTCCATAGGCTAACCCAACCTTTTTGTTTTGGAACACCACAATAGTTAAGGCCATAAGACTAAACTGACAAGCTTGCTTTTGACAATATCTCTCAGGCAAGCCCAGTGGTAGAGGACATGACAGGGCTTTTGGTTGGCTCATCAACCAAATTGAACCCAAAATCTTTGTGATATCAAACAAGGGTTGTACCATTGAGCCGTGATGAAATAACATGAAGGAGATGCGGAGAAGAAGGATATCTTGTGAAGCTAATTAATAAGTTCAACTAAATCTTGATGATCTAAAGCTAAACTATAAGTCATCCTTTAGCTCTCTATGGCATATGAAATATTTGAAGTGATTGTTGAATTCATTAAACTACCAACAAACCCAATATGTGATCACAAGCATTGTTTTTTCTTTTGGGAACTTTTCACAACTTGGGAGAAATTTTTTGACGAATTTTCTTTTTCAGTGTAAATTTGACTAAAAATTTTGCTTTTCTAAACAAAAAATTGTTAGTTTTTTGCCCTCACGAAATTGGAAAAAAATCCCCAATCTCAAATGAGAATTACCCCCCCCCCCCAAAGAAGGTCTATGTAAGCAAGCGCTTTTAAAATCAAACTAAACACCCATATAACCTGATTTATTTAGGTGTGGTTGCAACCAGTGTTGGGTGGGTATCTACTTTTGAATGTAGCAGCTGTTATTGATATCAAAACTTTAAAAAATAAAAATCATATCAACATAATACTGGCAGTGAATATTTAAAAAAAAATCATACCATTCTAGTACTGGGTATTGAATCTTTTAAAAAGTTTCATATGCCAGTTGGGTACTGGCATTAGGGTTGAAGGCTGATTATTGGTATGAGACAAGTATATGCCTAGTATTGATATTTCTATGACCCCGATATGATGCTGGTATCAAATCCTTTTTAACATTTTCATGCTATGCATGTACTGGTATAGAATTTAAAAAAAAAATCATATTAGGCAGCTATGACCTGAGGCAATACCAACCTGGTACAAATAACATCATGGTAGGGACCTAGGGACCTTGAGGTAATACCTTGCTTTTTACTAGTTTTCAATACTAGGGAAATATCCGTCTCATAGTAGCCAAAAATCAGCCTTGGATCCAATAATACAAGGAGCAGGTTGGGTATGCAAGTTTTTAAAAGGCGCTCAATATAAGGAGCAGCCTGGTACGAAAGTTTTGAAAAAGGTACCCAATAATACTCTGACCAGACTGGTGTGAAAGTTTTTAAAAAGGTAGCCAATACCAGGACCAGCTTGGTATGAAAGTTGTAAAAGGGTATACCCAATACTATGACCAGGCTGGTATGAATTTTTTTATAAAACGTACCCAATACGAGGACCAGGTTGGTATGAAAGTTTTCAAAAGGTACACAATACCTGGACCGGGTTGGTATGGAAATTTTATAAAAGTACCCAATACCAGGACCCAGTTGGTATGAAAGTTTTATAAAAGTACCCAATACAAGGACCAGGTTGGTATGAAAATTTTATAAAAGTACCCAATACGAGGACCAGGTTGGTATGGGAATTTTATAAAAGCACCCAACACCAGGACTAGGTTGGTATAATTTTTTTATAAAAGTACCCAAGACGAGGACCAGGGTGGTATGAAAATTTTATAAAAGTACCCAACACCAGGACCAGGTTGGTATGAAAATTTTATAAAAGTACCCAATACGAGGACAAGGTTGGTATGAATTTTTTTTGTAAAAGTACCGAATATTCAAAAGTCGATACCAGACCAACCTTGGTCATAATAAACAACAATTTTGGCTCAGCATGTTTTGGGCTACCGTCCTTTTGGCCAGTGGGTGGGTGTGGTGTAGTGGTCCCACGAGAACAGCAATAGGAGACGGGAATATTCGGTCCAACAATTAGGGTAGGGTCAGTCAAAGGAAGGGCCTTTTTGGGCTCTTCTCGTTTCTGGAAAAAGCTGCCCTCGCTCCCTTCCTCCCTCCTCCTCCTCGTCACCAATAGGCTACACCAAGCGAATAAGCAAAGCGGACCTCCAACACTCTATCAGCTCAAAGCTTCTACTACCATCCATCTCCTTCCTCGACCAACTTCCGGTAAAGTTTCACACTTGCAAATGGGTCTTGTGGGTGTGCGTATGTAGTGTGTGCGAAGTTTATTATGGGGATTATTGTTTTTTGGAAGTTGTTTTTTGTATGGAGTCGAAATTGATAAATGTTTCACCAATTGTATTTGTATGAGAATGAATATAAACGACATAATTGTTTCCTGTTGATTTCATGAATTTTTAAAATTTTGGTCAACCGCGGGAAGCCAACAAGTAGTAGTAGTAGTAGTAGTAGTAGT
>Ga0116229_10000356_pt1 | contig 57919 bp, 47 predicted proteins | sample S1TSphgellanicum_3_FD_87313 | JGI IMG/M metagenome (GOLD analysis project Ga0116229, IMG submission 87313) | Host-associated microbial communities from peat moss isolated from Minnesota, USA - S1T2_Fc - Sphagnum magellanicum MG | ecosystem: Host-associated > Plants > Peat moss > Unclassified...
AATTGGAACACCATGTGGCATCATATAACATTGCCATGTGGCATGCTGATTTGTTTCTACTTCTCAAAAATACTTCTAGAATTTGAACAACACTAGCCACACAATAAAAAAAATTTAGTGTATTTTGGAGGGCACCTTAAATCCCATGAATTTCTCTCATTACAAAAGGGAAGGGATCTTATGCCTATAATTTAGAAGCACAAAGGACCTTACACCTAGTATCATCATAGGTATAAGCCGCTTCATGCTCCTAAAGAGGCAGCCTTCCCTTCTAAAGAATGGCATAGAAATTTTGCCTAGTTATACACATAATGGTGTAAAATCCCTTTGGCCCCGGGGAGTAGGTATTATAAGAACCTTATGTTCCTATGATGCCTTGTGATAGGTGTATTTCTAAAATTTTAATCTAGAGTAGGAAATTAAAAATTAACTAATTAGTTGCCAAGCATGTTGAACTTTGTAGGTGAGTAGGAAATTAAAAATTAAACTAATTAGTTGTAAAATTTTGTATCTATACAAACCTAAGGTTTAATTTGTTTGTAAAACTTTGTATATATTCTTTAGCATTCGGGGAGTGTACATGTAATGTGACCCAAATTTAAAATCAGGCCCAAAGGTTCTTATTATGAACAAACGTGCCAAAATTGGAATTATAGGGTTTAAATTTTTGAAAAAATCAGACCCAAACTTGACATAGAGAGAAAAACCTCCACAATTTTTTTTTTTTAAGTGTCAAAACCGAGATCAAATGATCTCTCTCTTTATCAAAGAAGAACCAAACCTTTGATAGGAAAGCACTCCCCCCCCCCCAAGTTTGACGATTATCCCACACCCAACCCAAAAGAGTCCACACTACTTGTATGTGTCTTGAGAACAAAATTTGGATAATGAACGTAACACGTATACTTTCACACCGTGTCATTGTGACCAAGGTTCTCCCCTTCTTTGCATGCAAGTCTTGTGCAAAAATATTGTGCAACAACTAAAAAGCTTAAAGTACTAACTCAAAGCTTAATTGACTCAAATGTAACTTAAACCTCACTCCCCCCCCCCTCCATCTCTCACTTCCCCATGTGGTTTGTATATGAGAGGGAATGGTCAAGCTTTGTTATTATATTGGGTAAGGCACCAAGTGAGCTTGTTAGGGTGAGCTTGGCACACACCCGACATAATGGGCAAGGGCAAAGACCATTCCGTGACATTAAGGGCTGGGGCGGCTGATTCAACAAATCTTTAAGAAATTCATGTTCACAAAAGACATCGGTCACCACTCTAAGTGTATGATTCTCACCGGAAGATTATATCATATAATGTGGTCAAGCAAATGATGTAATCTGCCATCACAAACCTTGATGTTGTAGGGTTTCACATTTCATACTATGTTCACACTTGCAACTCGATCGTAGAATATTGTCTTGTGTAGACCACAAGAAGACGTTTTTAATATGCCATTTGCTTGTGATGTACCCAGTCCTAGCTCTTTATGTCCAAATGGTAGTTTTATTTTTTATTCATTTGCTTCTTATTTCTAACATTATTGAAATAAATGAATATTTTTACCAAACATTTTGCATTGGTTTAAATGTGTAGAGTCAAGCTTGCATGCATGAAATTGGAAGTGGATTATGAATTTTGGATGTTATCAAAGCAAGGCAACTTGGAATTCCTCATTTTTAAAAATCCTTTCTAGAATTTTCAAAGTGAAGAAAAACTAAGAGTTCACAACAACCCCTTCCAATCTTGAACACTAATTTAGGTACATATGCATAATTAAGGTGCATTCACACTTGGTGTTAAGGACTACTATTAAGTCCCCTAACACCAAGCTAGCCATTTAGGACCTAAACCTATTTACCATGAAGATTTGTATGTTAAGTTAACATTCACTTAATGTTAAACAATCACCCATTTAAGCATTGGGTGCCACCTAAGATTCCACCTAGATTTTCACTTATCACTGACTTAACACTAGGTGTGAATGCACCATTGGGTACCTACACATATAAAAAGTTGCAATTACATCAAAGTGTTTAGGCTTATGATATTTAAGTATCCTAATATCTAAATAACATCATAAAGCAAAATATCATCTATGTTATGTTAAGTAACACTAACTTAAGTGTTAGTTAAGAATTAATCACATTTGAAAATAATCTTAGTTCAAATTTTTATATTAACATTGATGATGGAGACCTAAGGATAGAATCACTTTGGTTAACCCTAACATAACATCATAACTTACTTTTCTTTTTTCAGCCATACATGGGATGGTACAAAGAACACTCCATTGAAGGTGGGTAAACTTTCCAAACTTTTGTTCATACTTAAAATCAAAGGGTCATAACATATTTTTCATCATCATTAAACTATCACCCTTTGAATTGGATCATCTTCTCCTCAATGACACTCACATGCTTCTTTCCATCTTTTCTTCAACAATGTTTGTGATAATGAGCTTGTTTTTATTTTCTTGTCAACAATGTTCATTCCTTTTGCAAGTTTGGGTTTTGTTTTTGTTGTTATTTTTGTTCTTGAAGCAAACTTGTTTGTTTGTTAACAAATTTGATTTCGTGGAAATAGATCATTGTGAAAACTAAACAAAATTCCTAAAGCATTGATGTTGATCTCATTCTTGAGGAAGACAGGAGAAATCAAGCTTCCCCCCTAACCTTGAAATGAAATACAACAACTTGGTTTTGAAAGTTCCAAATTCTTTCTCTAGTTGCACATTGATGAAAATCAAGGCTAACATGTTCACAAGCAAGTGAATCATACATGAATCGATTGATTTCTTTCGTCCTACTGTCTTCTCTTTGTGACCAAAATGTTTTCGATCCTTGTAGTTTTTGTTGTGTTGCAAAAGAAGCACCCAACAAAGGATTTTTGCTCAAGGGTTGGAAATAAAATTTGCCCAACCATTTGAACATGCGTATAGTTGTGTTGTGAGTTAATGTAAGCAAAACAATTATTCATGTCCATGACCACCATGAATACCACCATGTCTACAAAAATTAGAAACAATCATGAAAATTTGTGGATTTGCATATGTTGCGAGGATTTCAAGTTTTCAAGATTAGCTACCCCAAGGTGCCTAAGGTTATAAGAGGGGGTTGCAATAAGTTACCATTGAGTTATAAGGTTATTTCTTACATTTTACCTAACATTGACCTTTTAGTTCTTTCATTTTTCATTCACACTCAAACTAGTGTTAATTTAAATTAAGGTTTTAAAATTTTAAAAAACTTATCTTTTTCATAATAGATTCACACCATCACATTGAATGCTACTAAATGTGTAAGTGGGAGAATAATGAGAGACATGAGAACAAAACCTAAGAGAATCATGAGAAAACATTTATGTCAACTTAATATTTATTTAAATCCCCATTTCATGGGTTGTTACTTAACATTGTGTTTTAATTTTAAAATATATATGATTATTATTTTTTCAATTCATATTAAATTAACATGTATTTAACATTGTGTGCTATGTAAGATTCCACCAAGCATTTGATGTTAGGTATCATTCATGGTATGAATGCACCAAAAAGAAACTTGTCTTTCCTAACATTGACTTAGCATTCACTTAACATTAGATGCAATTGAAGCTTTATGTAGTAATTCACACTTAATATTAATGATATATTTTTTAATTTTATGATGTTGCATCATTGGCTAGCATCCGTTAAAGGGACTAACATTAAATGACAACATGTTTTAGAACTTGTTGAAATAGTTTAAAAATTCCATGAAATTAAAATTAAAACCCAAATGTGGCAGAATGTTTTACAAAATTTGGTGATTTTTGTAATTTTAAAAAGAATATATTATTATTATTATTATTATTTCTTTTTGGCGAAATTTCACATCAAAACAAAGGCTAGCTAATATAGGTATTAATAAGGTACAATCATCATTTTTTCTTTCTTTCTTTTGTTCCACTTTGTGATATTGAAAATCCTTTAAAATTTTCCAAAAAATTATTAGCCCAATTAGTCAAATTCACACTTGGGAAAAAAAATCCCAAATTTTCCCAAATTAATTTATGTCAAATTAATGACAAATTTGGCTACAAACAAAAAATATTAATAATAATAAAAAAGGAACGGTACTACTACCCGATCAGATTGACGGGTTGGATTGCGATCCGTGGACGGACGGGTGGCGGACGTGTGGCGAACGGGGCTGGCGTGTGGGCCCGGACTACTCGTGGCACCCGTTCCGTGCGTGCGAGCATGGCGGACGCCGGGCGGGTGCGCGTAGGCGTGTGCGAGACTGGCGATGGTGCGTAGTGTGCGTGCGTCCATTAGGGTTGAGAGCGAAGATGGCGACACAAGAGATGGCGAAACCGGAAAAGCGCGCGCGGGAGTAGCAAGGCGATGACAACGGCCAGAGGTGGCGCCGTGGAAGGAAACTCGAGACGGAAAAGAGGGGGTGGGGGAGGGGGGGGAAACTACCGACAGACCCAATGTTCAGAGACTTGTATCTCAAGCTTTTGGTGGCGTGTTTGGTGTCGTGTTTGCTGGAGAGTGGGAGAGAACATGGGGGGTGGCCGGCGAACGGGGAGTTCTGGATTCTTGGGTATGCTTGACGAAGAAGCAGAAGAAGAAAGAGAAGGTTTCGAGTCTCTGAGAATTCTGTGAGCAATTTTGAGAATTGGGTTTGTGAGCGATTAAGATTGAGCTCTTCTGGTGGTGTCGAGAATGTCAGCCTCCAGGAAAGAGGAACATCATGAGGAGCAGCGTATCCGATCGCCTTCTGACGACGGTGATTCTGGCAGTGAGGATGATGATGAGGAGACAAGCGCGTTGCATCCGCATCGTAGGGGAATGTTTCCTATTCCGCACTCCCATTGGTTTCCGCGGTCTCTTTCGTTCAAGCCTTGGAATGGAGTTGTTGTCGTTAAGGAGGTGAAGAAGAAGCACCCGGGTGGCAGGGGAGGAGGATTAGGTCTACCAAAAACTCTTCGCATTCAAGTCTCGCGACCTGTACGTACCCATTGCAATACCCTTGCATTTCTCCTCTTTGAATCAGGGTTCCAATTAGGGTTTTAGCATTCTTGAATGTGTCAAAAAAACCTTTGGCAAACCCACACACTTCTTCTCCTTTTCCGAAGTGGACCTTCCTTCTGTCTGCCCTCAATTCCTCTGCTGGTTCCATTCCGTTTTTCTTTTGAAAGCTTCAAGGATGCACGCACGGAAGTTTAGCCTTTGGAAACTGGAATGTGTCTGACTACCTGGTAGCATTTGCAATTCTCCTCGTCCAATGTCCGAAAGCGTCAGATTCCTGAACCCCACTTCACCTCGACTTCCGGCAAGATCTTTAAATGTTGCAGGGTGTCGATCTGCTGCACAAATAAACGACGGCTTGCACTTTGACTATAGCCTTAGCAGGTGACAACAGCGAGAGCTGTAATCTGCATCTCTTTCCTGTGGCACCCTTACATTGAGGCTCCATTTATCAGAAGATCATGACTGGATGGTGGAGGAAGACATCCAGAGGAAACCTTGGATTGAACCTCATTGTAGGCTTTCTTGATGCATGCATGCATGTTGGCTGGCTGGCTATCTGCCACGCTCCATTTGCTTCATGGCATCATCTGATGCCATCTGATGATGATTCCGTTGAGCTTCATATGCGGAGGAGACAAGCTTTGCTGAAATCATCACACCTGTAGAAAACTCTCTGATAATGCTGTGCATTGATGGAGTAGAGGAGGCTGGAGTTGACAGTGCACACACATTTTGTTTGTGCAGTGTCCAGCAGAACTACCCATTGTTGGTTTTCAAGAATGGAAGACTGCTGCTACGGTCCATTTGAAAGTATGTGCCTTTCATTTTTTCAGCTCAGATTCCCCGAAAGCCTGCCGAAATAAAATTTTTAATTAAACAAAATTGCACGATTTATTCCAAGCTCTTGTATTTCCTGGGGTTGTTATTATGGGTGCAGTTGCCAGTGAGGGTGACTAAGGACATTGTGGAGACATACCAACTCTGCAACCCAAGCTTTCGACACTCGGAAAAGTTAAACCCTAAGCGCTACCTGACCAATCCATCTGTACCAGAGTTCAACAATGGCTGTGACAATGGAAACCATGATCTCATTCTCTACTATGGTTGTGTCCTGGTCAATGAGAATGGCACTCGAAGGTAGTCCTTCTCTGGAGCCTCAGCAGGCAAGAGGGATGCATGAGATGTTTTCCAACTAGAAGTGCTTGAGAATGTGGGATGGGTGTTTTCTGTGATGAGAGAGCTTCTTGAGTGTCTGCTAGGATTTTGACCTTATATTTTGGCAAATTCATAGCTCTATCTTCTTTTGTTAGGTGCTGACTATTGCTTTCAAAACTGGTGCAGGTTTTGCAGAAAGACAAGGCTGAACTCTTTCTTGTAAGTAATTTCATTTGGATAAACTTGATGGGTGTTACTGGTTTGCATGCAGATATGTTGTGAAGGAGTTAGTTGGTCAGGGAACTTTTGGACAAGTGGCAAGGTGCCATACAACTGAGACAAACACAAATGTAGCTGTGAAAATCATAAAGAATCAGCTGGCGTACTACACACAAGCCAAAGTTGAGATTGGCATTCTTCATGTGGTACAACTCCTCCTCCTATGGCCAATCTCTTCATCTTGGCCAGTTTTCATGTGTTGAGGCCATATGGCACAGAATTCTTGGGATCTAAATAGCTGATTATTCCAAGAGGATGTATGTCTTCAATAGTGAAGCAACAGGGCAGATGCCAATGGCAAGCTTTTTGCGCACAGGTCCCTTCTTTTCTGGTTCTTTGCAATACCAAGTCTGTGGGACAGCAACCATTCAGTCATCACTGGCTAGGAAAACCCTAAAGTGACAAGGTATATATGCCTTGAGGGCAACATACGGTCCATGCTGCAAGTACTGCAGGTGATTGGCAAGTTCAAGTAAACTGCTTTTTTGCAATGTCTTCATCACTGGAGGAGGTGCCCAAGGATATAATTTAGTGCCTATCAATAGTCTTGAAGCATTGCTCTTTAGGTGATCTTATTTAAATCAATCCCAGTTTAGTAACACCACTTACTATTACACACAATATGATGAGGAGGTGGGGAGAAATAGCAAGAAACTGCTGGTTGTCTGACTCTGTGTACCTGATTACTTCAGCTCAACCAGAACCATGATCCAAAGGATGAACATCATGTTGTTCGGAGCTATGATCACTTCAGCTTTCAAGGGCACCTGTGCATTGTCTTTGAACTGTTGGGCAATAATTTGTAAGTTTCATTCTTGGTCTTACCATGGGCAGGTCTGAGTCAAACATGCAATCTCTTGATAGTAATGTGTTTGCATGACATTAGATTTATCTTCATCAGTGAATTAGCGTCTCATTCTCATCATGTTGTTGCTCCTAATTGTTTGTCACTTTGCATGACAATACTGTAGTCCTCACTTTCAGAATTGCTGCTTATGTCAGGTTCTCTTGAAGAGCATTTTGCTTGTTAGCCATACATTTGAGCTTTTGTGCTTCTTTCTGTCCAGATACCTTATGTCCTGGAAACTGGTTGCGTACCTGTGCTTCATGTTTCTTGAAATATGGTGATTGGGTTTGTGATGCAATTGCTAATTTGGTTGGGAGGGTTGGAGGAAAGGAAGTGCCAAGACCAACCTGATGTTTGGAGCATTTGAAATTGTGTCTTGGGGTGGGAGTAAAGAGAGATGGGTCCAGGAGATGTGAACCACTGTAGCTTTGGAACATCCCACTCTCTCTTTGCTTAAGAGTTGGGATGATCAACTAACAGTTTTGATTTGTGATGGCTTACAAAATGTGCATATTATCATTGTTCAATTTCAGATTTGAGCTGCTGCAGAGGAATCAGTTGAAGGGCATTTCCTTAAACCTGGTCCAGATCTTCTTGAAACAGGTGAAAACAAGTTGCAGGACTTTTGGAGTTTCTTTTGTTTTAATGCTCGACTTAGCTTTGGGAATGAACAGTGCCTTGAATAATTTTCAACTGGCTGCCTTGGATGCATGGTTTTAGTGAGATCTTTCATTACAGAGCAGAGTCTGTTGTGTTGGAGGTGGCATCTGAAGTTCTGCTGGACTGATGGGTGCATTTAGCAACTGCTAAGCAACTCTTGACTATTCACAATGAAATTGTGATTTTGTTGTTCTCATATCAGAGAATGAGGACTTTAGCTGGTCTGTGGGGCAACACTCCCTGCTGTTTTGTAGTATAACTCTTACACAATTTTGTATTCCAGTTGTTGAAGGCTCTCACTCTTTTACATGATGCCCGTGTGATACACTGTGATCTGAAGCCAGAAAACATCCTACTGACAAGGTATGACTTCAGTGGCCAGGCGACTCTCCCTGTTTTCCGGAGCTTATTATTAATAGTTCAGGGTGTACACAACATGTGGGATTTAAGCTTTGGGTCTCCACATTCACCCTCTACTTTACTATTTCAAATTCATTAGTCTATGAAAAGTGAGGATGCCAACCTGTAGTATCATGGGTACTGCGAGTTGTTGCAGGAAATTTGTGGATCAGCTTGTGAATCAATTGCCAAATCGGTTGCCCCCCTAGAATATTGAACCTTTCTGGGTGGCAAGTGGAAACTGCAACAGAAAAAAGTGCCTTCTTTGTTATTGCTTCCTCACCTCTAGAATGTAACTCTCATGCACCTAAAACAGAGTGTCAAAGACAAATGTTGGAAGCTAAACAAAGGACTTGAAAATGGTTGCTATGAATGTTGTTGGTTATTGCGAATGTTTGTGCCTGTTGTCCATGGGTGTTTTAGCAATCAGTCTGCAAACATAAAGCTGATAGACTTTGGATCAGCATGCATGGAGCATAACACAGTCTACACATACATTCAGGTTTTTTTCTTTTAAAACCTCTTTCTTATGTTAAGCAGTGTTTTTTTTTTTGAAAAGTGGAATTTCCTGTGACAATGGAGCCCTTGGGAGTTTTGGTAGATTTTTTCATCCTTCTCTTTCTTCTGTCTTTGTACTAATCAGGTTTGCTCCTTGGTATCCAGAGCCGGTTCTATCGATCACCAGAAGTTCTACTTGGGCATACGTATCCTCACTCCAACATCTTGGAGACATTTGTTTATAGCTATGTTTCCTTTGGTATTTTTTCTCATGTGTTATCACTGTCAATGACTAGTACAGAGGAGGAATCTCAACTGCCCTTAACTTTTAGTACAGATACACAACAGCCATCGATATGTGGTCACTGGGATGTGTGGCAGCAGAGCTTTTTCTGGGTTTGCCATTGTTCCCTGCACGATGTTCATATGACCTTCTCCTGTTCATCAAAGAGAAACTCAGGTTTGTTCCATGCTTTCTTGACCTAAGTACCCTTTCTGGGGGATCCTCCTTTTTGAGGTCCTTTTCGAGATCAACAAACTTAGAAATGATGATGCTCAAACAGAGGAATAGTCCTAGTGAAGGATCAAATGGAGCTCTGTTGAGTGAAGAAAGCTGGTTTGATGAGTCATGTTTCCATGCTAACCTAGGATACTTATGGAACTGTGATGTAACAGGTTTGTCAGAATCCTTGTCAGTCCCATCTGATGTCATTGTTGTACTTGTGGGTTGTTGGTCAGAAGTCTAAGAACCTGGGTTTCCTGTGCATGATCTGTCCAGGAGTCAACCACCTGACTACATACTACGGAATGCCAAGTACACAAAAAAGTATTACAGATTGACAAGTGCAGCGCCATATTCCGCTCATGACTTCACAAATGGACAACCGTCAGCCTTTGAACTCCTTACACCTGACGAAAACGAGGCTGTGAGCTTCTTCAATATTTACCCCCATCTCTTTCTTTTGTTTCCTTTATGTCTCACAAGTTCATGCTTTCAATAAAGCAAAGTTCTCCTCTTGACTTGCAGAGAGAAGGGCAGAAGCCAGTTGTGGGAAAGCGCTACTTTGCAGGGACAATTGAAGAGATGATCATGGACTACCCTCTGAAGCAAATGTCCTTAGTGGAAAAGAGAAAAGGTCTGGATCCTCTCCTTATGATGTATTTCTGCAATACCCAGATGGTTGGTTGGTACTCCATAAAACTTCTCTAGGTCAAGTTTCACATGCATGATCACACAGAATGGGAACTGGTAACTTGGCTCAAGTGGTTGACTGTGTTGAATGTCAAAAGTATCATGAAATTACCCTTGTGACAGTTTTGTCAAGAGTCCTCAACCTGATCACTTTGTTGTTTGGATGACAAAAGTCTCTTGCAATAGTTAAATTGAGCTGGGTTCAGTACTGAGGGCAAGATTTAGGATTTTTTTTGCCTTCTCAGTTAGAGCTGAAGGTGTTGATATTTATGCAGAATTGGATACTCGGAAGGTCTTTGCTGATTTCCTTAGAGGTCTCGTCGAATGTGATCCAAACAAGCGATGGACTCCAACCCAGGTATAAAGGGTTCACCTTCATAGTGTTGTTGTATTGAGTGTCATCTTGAATTTGTGTCCTTAGATGTTATTGTATTTATCATTGCTGTTGCTCCATTTGCTCAAGTCTTTGGGTGTTTTTCCAAGGCTGGTATTTGCCATCCAAGAAATACATCTGCCAAATGGTGGAAGTAAGGCTTGGCTGGACACTAACTAGTCTTTAATGACTTCTTGCTAATTGACAGGCTGCTCAACATCCTTTCCTCACCGGTGAGCCCTTTGACGGTCCTTTCAAGCCTCTGCCTGAAAGACCTCACACTGTAAGTGCCCAAGTTTTGTCATGACCTTTTTGTTTCTCATTCAAGTTCAGGACTCAAATTTTTGGAACTACAGTTGTAAGGAATATGCTGCTTGAACATCACCTGCTTAGTGGCTGCTCCAGCTTTAAGAGTGTTGACATAAGCAGCAGCTGTCTTGGACTCAAATCCACAGATTACATGATGTTATGTCATCAGGTTTGAAATCTCTAGAGCCTTATTGTTGGGTAATCTTTCAATTCTCTTGAGGTTGACTTAAATTGGATGTATGGAGATGTTGTCACTTTTAAACCCTAAACACTAAACGTTGGTGTTTTAGACCATAGATGGAGGTGGACATGAAATGGGCTTTTTTGGTGTCCTTTCTTTGCTGTTGTTAACAGACTTGTTATACTACTTTTGCAGCCTGCAGGTGATAGATTGGTCATGGAGCACAGGGTTGGATCAGGTCACTGGTTTGGTGCATGTCTTTCTCCCCAAGTAAGCAACTTCATTCTTGATTGTGCTTTTGAAATGACTCAACTACTTGTTAAGCTGACTGGACTCTGCTCTGTACTTCAATTGAATGTATGTCATTCTGATTGAACTTTGGCTTTTTAAAATCTTCTCCTACAGGATTCTGCATAGATAGGGGTTAAGGGCATTTGGCAGCCTGGAGGCTGGTGGTCATAGTTTGTGGGTTTGGACAAATAGATTTGACTCACATATGCAGTGCTGAAAGCATGGAACCCATGTTTGGATTGGTATTCTCTTGTATTCTGGATAGTTCCTCCAAAGGTCTTGATGCACCTTGTTTTCTAAACCATACTTCAGTTGGATTTGGTTGCCTTGGACATGTCTCTCTGTGGCTGGTCATGTTGTGTATATGGAAACACAGTTTGATTAAAATTTGTACTGGAAGAGTCAAATAATTGGAGTTTCTAATCATTGGGTATTCCGAGAGTACATTCAATGTTCCTTCTAGGGTTTCACCTTCCAGTCCATTAGCCTGAGACTTGAGACCTAGTGGCTTCTAGTCTTTCTATGATGATGGGTCATCTTAGAACCTACTGTTACATAGCATTAGAGGCAGGACTTCTACAACAAAGTCCTTATGGGTGAGCCATGGAGGGTGAGAGGCCACCCTAAGGTCAGTCTCTTTTGCAACATATCAATCTTCCCCTTCTTTGTTCTTGTTACCTGAGGGTGTTCTTACTAATTCTTAAAATTGTGATTATGTGGACCAGATTGATTAAGGAATGCCATTGTCAGGTTTTAGTTCTATTTTTTTGGATTTTGATGGTCTGATAGTATTGGGATTTATTGTGCCAACCTTGCATAAGAGATCTTTAGGTTTCAATGTCTGCAACTGTAGTGTCTATGCTTGTTGTGTTGCCTCAGATGTCTTGGAAGTTTTCAGGGTTTTCAGCATTTGAGAAATAAACCCATTCTGTTAGCTCTCATGTCATCATGAAGGTGATAAATCTTATATGTTCTAACACTCACACAGGTTATAGACTGAAGTCATTCTTCTTGTGTTTGTTTTGATTTATGCTGGAATGACGTAGCTTTAGCACTCCAAAGTGTTAAATTATTGAGTTGCCTCTGCTATCTCATTAACATGTGTTGGCTGTAATGTTTTCTTCTGGATGGAGGGTTGATGCTGCCAATGCCATGAGAGCAGAGAATTGCTAGTGTCTATTGCACCAAGAACAATATCAAGCCCTTTGGAGACCAACTTGATATTTAGGGCTTGACTCCCCTGAAGATCCTTGATCTGTTGGTCTTTTTTAAGATGAATTGATTAACCCTGCAGGTTGGAAACTTGACCTTATATGGACCCTTCAACAGTAGCCCACAACTTCATGCAACACCATACTCATTAGCAAGCAGTCATGGCAGTAGTTTTGGCAGCTATGGGGAAAATTGTGCCCTTGGCAGCAGCTTTGGAAGCTATGGTGATGGCACAGGGATGTCAGTGAGTTACCCAAAAGCACTGAATGGACAAATGTCCTTGCTTGGAGGATCCCCAGATGCGAGGCGGTTATGTGCTCCACATATGCAAGGACTGGGTCAAGGTCTTGGACATACTCAGCTTGGCATGAGTCCATCAGGAGGAGGCCGTCCCTTGTCATTAGGTGGTAGCCCATCTCATCAGTTTTCAGCACCAGGTCCTCCTCACTTCCAGGCATCTCCAGGTTCTCAGTATGCTGCTTCTCCAGGGTCCCAATATCAAACTTCTTCAGGTACTTTTGGACTTCATTTTGCTTGCTCACAGGTTCTTTTTTGTTGGTTGAGTGTACAGTTGTACATTCTCTACAGGCTTGTCATAGTGTACATATTGAGGTGGCTGAGGCTTGTTGTGTTTCTGTATAGGAGGATCATGGTCTATGTTGACAATGCCTCTTGCAGAGTTGCTTGATTACTGGTTCTTCAGGATGTCTGCAGATTGGATTTTTTGTAAAATTCTTCCATGCTCTTCTTCAGGTAACCTATACCAGACATCACCAGGGTCAGCATTCCAGTCATCAGGAGGATCAAGTTTGTGGTCCCCTGGCTCCCCTTCACAGGGCTCACCAAATCGACATGGGCCCACCTCACCTGCCCATGCTGTTCGGGAGGCTGCTGCAGTGGGGCAGTATAACAAACGTCGTGGGGCATTCCCCCTTCTTGCCCCTTTAGGTGGGGCTAGCTCATCCCCTCATGAGAGTGTCCATGCTGCAAGACTCCAGCAGAGTAATGCTAGTGGGATTATGGAGCTTGGAAGTGGCAATAGTTTCTCACATGCTCAAGGTGGGGTTCGAATGGTTCCTCAGTGGCAGCCAACAAGAAACAGTGGCAATGCTGGGACAATCCATCATCAATCTTGGGGCTCATTTTTGGCTTCCTCCGATAGTTCAGTGGATGGGGGTGATTCAGAAACTCTTGCTGCTGGGCCTGTTGATTGGGATGCAGATTTCAGGCAAGGAAATTCTAGCTGTCTTTTTTAAAAGCTTAGTGCTTGCTTTTAGCATCACATGATGGTGCCAGGGTGTGCTGAAAATCCTCCAGTCCTGGCATGATAAATCATATATTCTATTTTTAGAAGGTAGGTTGCTGAAGTAAACTATTGAGGAAGGCCCTGAATTTCTGGAAAGAACTATCAGCTGGTCCTCCAATTAGGTGTATGTTGATCCTTCCATTTGGAATGAGTTGAGGTCTCAAAGCAGCATATGCACAAGGGAGGCATTGCATTGTGCTTGCAAAAGATAAAACTTGAAGTGGAAATTTAAGAGTATGACAATTGCTGGAAGATTTTAGCAAGAAAGAGATAATGGAACAAATATTCATGTACTACTGCTGTGGTTCATGGTTGGAGGCAGAGATGAGCATCTTCTGGAGGACGATTCATTGTTAGATTCTGGGTTTGGGAGCTCCATTACAGGAATGGGGCCCCCAGATGGAGTGATGGGTAGTGGGGGTGCACGGTTAGGACCTGGCCCTGGATCCAGAACCCACTTCTCTGGTCCAGGCAGTGGCCTTGGTCCTGGTTCATTGATGGGGAACAATCCACAACCCCTTTTACAAGGTGGAGTAACCAGCAGCCACAATGTTGCAAGGTACTTTCATTTTTCAGTCAGGTGTTTTTGCAGTGTTGTGAGCAAGCCCTCAAACTACAATCATACCTCTGACTCAATGGTTGGGCTAGGCTTACTGAACTGTAGTTATATCAGAGTTTCTTGTAACTTTGATGCTAATCTCAACTGGGTTGACTTACAAGTTAGGAATTACATTTTTCTGTTGCTTTCTATCTCAGGACAGTGCAGTGCCAAAATGGTGCAGAGCTCCAGAGCTCATCTCAGGGTTTCAAATCAGGTTATGGACGCAGCAATGTGGTAGCAAAGTTTGGGCCCTTCTCTCCAAATCAAAACTCTCCCAGCCGATTAGGCCAGCAACAACAACCACTGCAAGCTGCACATCTGCAATACTGGCATGAGCAACACCCTCCAATCTATCCTTCGAACCAGCCTCAGACTCATATTCAAACTGTTCATCATCTCAACAGCTTCCAGGTGTCATCCAACTTTGGGACATCCTCTGGTCCTGTGGGCCAGAGGCAAGCACCTTTGGAGGTCTTTAATCCCTTAGCATGCTCTAACCTTTCTTTTCACCAACAACAGCAGTTTTCCCAACAGTCTCCAGAGCATCAACCTTTACCAAACTCACCAGTTTCTCTTCCTCAAAGGTCCCATGCACCCATTGAGGTGGAGAAAATGTGCAACTCTCCAGGTGGGCTCTTACCATCTACACAGATTGAGAGTCACTGGGGATTTGAAAGTAGTGCTATTGGAGGAGGAGGATCACCTAATAGTGGTTATGGGGATGATGCAAGTTCTAGCCTTGCTCGTCAGGCAATCTTGCATCCCCGGCACCAATTTTACTCAAGCAACCTGTTCAATGGTGTGTAGCATACTTCATTTTTCTGTCTTCTAGAGTGAAAGAGCATACTGTATTCAATTGTTCTTCTTTAGTTCTAGTTGATTGACACCTCAGGAGAATCTGATACTTTGTGAGCAACTCTCAAAAGGTTATGACTGCACTCATTGTCACGCTACCTTCCTAGTAATGTTGTGCAGATTTCTCTCCAATTTCATAGATATGTTATTTTGCAATTTTGTCTGTTCTGTTGCAGGCTAGTCCAAACTCCTACTTGCAGCTGATGATACACTTGTTTTTCTCCCTGTGAATTTTGGCAGGACAAAAACCAGGCCTGCCCTTGGTCGGAGTTGTGCGGCCACCAGTAGCACCAGTTCAAAGAGATTTTCGGTTTGCAAAGTAGGCTTCACTGAACCACCAAGGGTCTGGTTTTTGGTTTTATCAGACCAATGAGTTTGCTGGCACTTTCTTGGGTGGAATGATTATTTACCTTCCCTGGAAATTCACTCAGTTGAATCAGAGAAGGCACGTCCACTATTTGGATATGTATTTTGAGACACCATTCTATAGGAAAAGCTTCAGAAATGGCTTTATTACCAAGAAGGGATACTGTTCCACATTGGCTTTATATTCATCAAGATCTGAGTTTGCTTTAAAACTGGACTAAAACTGATTTTTCACAGAGTGATGTTCTGTCGTAAGATGGGTGTGGCATATCACATGTTCAGTGTAAGCTGAAATTTACACCTGCCCAATTTCCTCCATCTCAATTGGAGGTAGCTCTCCTTTGAGGTCTGATTCATATTCAAACCTACTAGGGAATGGAGTTAGAGGAATGAATACTGGTGCAGGGTGGTCTCAATAGCATATGAGTTTATTGGACATAAAGGTTGTCAGGATGTCAATTACTCTCTGTGTGCAAATGAAAGTGGGCCAAAAGTTTGATAGATTTGGAAGAAAGTAATTTACTTCGTGACCCATTGTTGGGTCATGACAAGGTATGGGCGCTAGTATCTGAGAACTTGGTACCTAGTTCTTTTTTCAGTTAGTAGTGGGTTTGGCATGGTTTGCTTCCCAGTGCAAGGCTAATTACTTTGCTCTAACTTTTGGAGAGGAACCCCTGACTTGAGGATTTCGAGTGCAACTCAAATTGTGCAGGCTGAAGATGTGCCTCATTCATTGAGATACAGCAACTCTCATATTTACTTGATCATCTCAAATTTGATTGAGAAGCCTCCTTCAATTCATGATTAGGTCATCTGTCTTGATCTGACCTTGGTGTCTGTTTAATGATTGTATGGGGCCCCAGTTTCACAGAAGCTATCAACAAAATGAGAAAGTCAGGATGAGAACAGTACATAATGAAAAATACTAGGGACCAAACTAGTTTTTTCACCTAAACTGAGGATTTTCATACCCAGTTTTGGATTTGCCTTGACTGGTTCTCATATTCTTCATCCAATCAAAGAAGTGTCAGAAAATCATCCTGCGAATCTTCTGAACTGAGACCCAAACGGTACCTGATTTAATTCACCTCACAGACACACTCAAATTGGGGATGAAACAGGGTCAAAGCAAGGTCGAAAGAAAGGGTGACTTTACACCCATGACTCTAGTGTACATGAGTCATTTTGCTCTTTGATTATAGGATAAGTGTGCGCCACGGATTCCTCTTGCAATAAGGTCCTCCCAATTATGTTCTTCAATGAGTTAATATATATGATTATATGTGCAAGAACAGCTGATACACACTTGAGGAGTGTAGGTGTAAAAACCCTCCTCTTTTCTATGAGCTCGCATTAATAAGATGGACCCCAAGTACAATAAGAAATTTCTGCCTCCTCTTTTCTAATATAAGGTGCACCCCCAAATCCACTAGGAAATTTCTGATTTGCGATTGGGTCTCACCTGTGCCTCAGAGTGAAGGCACAGCCAAGGATATTCTTGGAGTGGTTGACAGGTTTTTTAAACCACTTTCTGATCAACTAGAAAAGTATCAATTTTGGCATTTGAAATTTCAGGTATATGAACGCATGTTGAAGTAAATTGACTCTCAAATCCCTTCGCAGAATTCTGAGTTTTATATCAACCCTGCATCCTTTGAGAGCCAAATTCAGACATGTTTTCATGATCTGAATCCATTCATTCAAATTGGAGGTGGAAAATGACTTACATTCACTCTGAGAAATGGTGGGAGTCTATTGTGTAATTTTGTGCACATTGAGTTTCCAAAGTCATGCAATGTCAACTCTATTGGAAATCTATTGAGTGATTTTGCGTGCTACTAGTCTACAAAGTCATGAAATGTCAATTCTCTTTGGAATGTATTGTGTGATTATGTGCACAACTTAGTATCCAAAGTCATGAAATGTCAATTTTTTGGGAATCTATCATGTGATTTTGTGCACAACTTAGCATCCAAAGTCATGAAATGTCATTTTTTTGGGAATCTATCATGTGATTATGTGCACAACTTAGTATCCAAAGTCATGAAATGTGACTTTTTTTGGGAATCTCTTGTGTGATTTTAGTTAGTCTCAAAGTTTGTGAAATGTCAATTTTCTAAAGCACTGCCCAATGAAGAAAAATGTGCTTTCTCATGGCTATTGAAGTTACATGTGTAAGTGCATACTATATTTGTCTTTGGGATGTCATTTGTGTCCAAAGTTTCATATGTTTCAATTGAGATTTGACGGGAATTCGTCTATAGTTCTTCTTGTGGGGTTGGCAATGAGATTCTCACCTTCAAGCATCTCTTTCAAGGAAAACAGTCTATCTGCCTCATGCTTCCAGTCAAGCTGAATGGTCTACTATGAGGTAATGTTACTGAGACTGCAACACCAGATACATGTTTTGATTGGACACAATCCAACTGAAATCCACTAATCCAGTCACAGAAGCGAGTGGGAATTAAAAACTCAAAATGGGCATAGGCCTTGGCAATGTAACAATGTCCACACAAGTGTCCCACAAGCACCATTCTGGAGGAAGACACTCTGAGCAAACTTTGTTCAATCATCACTATGTTTTGTAGTTCCTTGGGCTCAAAAAGACTGTGGTCAGGCATCATTCTCTTCACCCTAACTGGACATTGTATAAGACGCTGTAAAAGAGTTTGACCTAGTCGCTCAATTCTGGGGACGAGTGTTGGGTTCCACCACTTTCAGATAAAAATTGACCCATTAACTTAGGCTACCACTAGACATTCTGAACTACACATACAATTTCAACAAAGCTCAGCAGATCCAAAAAAATCTGAATCATGGGGGAACCAAAATTTCACAACTACAGAAATCCATGGCCATAGCAAAAGCAGATGTATACTAGACCTTATCACAGGAGGAAAACTTCTAATAAAATGAAATCTAACAACATTTGCTTTTGTATACACAGCATTCAATTCAGAGCAAGAGATTCCATAGACAAAAAAATGTGCTGAGAAGATGCAAAGAGAAGTTTCAAATAGTGACCAAAAGCCATGTGAAGAAAACATGGAAAGACAAATGATGGTGGCTGTTCTGCACCTGTTACAGCTTTGAAGGGAGATCCAAGGTATTCCAAGGTCTCTCAGTTGTACAACATCCCTCTCATTCCAAATATCTGTACTTTTTACTGAAGAGAAAACACAACCATATTAATAGACCTAAGGGGTTCACAAAGACTAGAATTTATCACAGGAAACAAGACTCCAAGCTCATCTTCAGTACCTATTGCTTTAAGGTGCGCACCATTTTTTTCCTCTAAACTGGCATTTCTGGTGGACCTGGAAACAAAGGGTGCAAACTGCATTTTGTGAAGAAATTTGCACAATTTCATGACTGTACATATAATATATATACACCCTTTCCATGTTCCTCTACAGTTTAATGCTTGATATCAGGGAGGGGAATCCCAAGAAAACCCTAGCATTTGTTGTGCTTGATGCCCCTGCATGAAGGCTGGCCTCTAGCATTGCTCCTGATGGCAGTATGAGGTGATCAATGCCACAATCGAAGGCTCTAACTTTTCTCCTCAAACTGCAGCAGTGGCAGCAGCGGCTGTAAACAAAGGGAACTAACACAATGGAACTTGTCACAGACAGGAAATATGGATACAAGACAAGAAAGGCAGGCCCTGTGATGACAAACATCTGCAATCAACCCTAAAAATCTGCGCTCAAGCAGAAGCCAAACTACAGAGCCAGGAATACATCTACCACAGAAGAAGCATGAGATTAGATGGACCATGGGGTGAAAGCCCTTTCAGTCATAACACTAAGCCTTGTAACAAAGTAGAGACAGAACATGGTTGCAATTCACTATTCTTGACAAAGGGATGAGTCAACAACATCTCTGCTGATGGCCGCCGCACAGCATCTTTCTGCAAGCAACGCACTATGAAGTTCTTGAACTCTGGAGAAGCATCAGGGGGTGGTGAAGGTGGATCTCCCAAACAAATTGCACACATTAGGGTTGGCCAGTCGGGCTTCTCCCCAGGTTGCAAGCATGGAAAACGACCAATAGCACATTCCAAAAGTGTGAGACCAAGGCTCCAGATATCAGCAGAGTAGCCATATTCACAAGAGCCATTGCCATCAGGATCAAAACGCTCGGGACTCATGTATGCACAGGTACCAACAAAAGAATTGCATTGAGCAAAAGTGTGTGCAAGCACCGTACTCACACCAAAGTCAGCAATCTTGACCTGGTGCCGGCGATTGATGAGCAGATTGGAAGGCTTGATGTCCCGGTGCACAATCTTATGTTTGTGGAGATACTGTAACCCTAAGAGCACTTGCTTGGTAACCTGAGCCAGGTATGTCTCACTGATTGTCCTGTGGAACTTGAGCACATCTGCAAGTGTTCCTCCATCCATGAATTCAAGCACAAAACACACTTCTCCCCCATGATCAAAAACCCCGTAGCATTCAACCAAATGTGGGGATTTGGCCCGCTGCAGAATCTCCATTTCTCTCATTATCTGCCTGCGCACAGCAAGCTCATATTGCTTCTCCTGTATGATCTTGAGGGCATAAATACGGCCAGTCCGTCGGTGCACAACTCTGTAGACTTTGCCTCCGCTGCCAGCTCCTAGCAAGCACTTGCTGTCTAGGTCTAGGTCATCAAGGCAGACTTCTTCTTTCCGTCCTTGCAGTGCTGCTGGAATACTAGTAGTGGGAAGCTTGAAATTCCTGTTAACACTGCTGCTGTCTGCAAATGGCGGTGGAAGTGGCAGTGGCTGAGGTACTGGATCACGGCGTGGCAGGGATAGGGAAAGTACCGGCCTGCAGATCCTCCGGCTTTCATTTGCAGCAGCCATATGACAACGCAACACTCCAGATGCTCCTTCCTTATTTCCTGCTGCTGCTGCTTCTTCTTCTTTCGTCAGCTCCTCCCTCCTTCAACGTCCACAGCACAAGTAATAGAACTCTCTGCTCCTGGTGGCAACAGCAGCTGCATGATGATGGTCAGAGAGAGAACGAACTGCATCATCCGCTTCCAAATTCCGCGCACGTTCACGAGCTTGAAGGAATGTTCCTAGCTACCAAAAAGAATTGATTACCTACCAGGTGCTGATAAGCCGGAGAAATTGATTCAGAGATCTTATATCCCGAGTTATAAGCAAGCCTCCTGAACTTACTTCAAACGTGCGTGCAGAAGATGAGCGAGAGAGAAGAGAAATGCGAAGAACAAACAAAACCATCACCACGACGACGACTACGACGACGACGACGATAACGCGACATAAAACGCGCAGAAAGAGAGCAAAAGCAAGTGAAGCAACCGCGACGCGCCCGCCGGGAACCTGCGACGTCCCAACCCGTGTCCGTAACCATGGTTAAGATAACGTATCAAGATTCTACAGGTATCCCTGACTCAGCCTTTTCTTTTTTAACTGGCGAAATTTCGCCCAAAAGTGAATACAATAAAAATAAAAAAATCGAATATGAATTAGTGATTTTGGAGGCTTTTTAATTGTTAGAACTGAATAATGATAATAATAATAATAATAAATCGCCAAATTTTTTTACTTAGCTTTCAATTTTTTAAGCCATAAATTTAGATGGTTGATAATTAATTTAAAGATTTGCACTTGACATCTGGTTTCTAGCCAGATTTGGCTAAATCTTCCAGTGGATGATTGCCACTTTAGCTACACAATAATAATAAAATTTCGTTTTCTTTTTTTTTTCTTAACACTGACCGAACCCTGTTGGTATGGATCCAAATCCGAGGTGACGTTTCCACACGTCACTTTCAATCACCTCAAATTGATGTCTCGTGTTAGGGGAACTTTGTCATGTTCTTACATTAACTTCCAGGTCCTGTCTCTTGTCCGCCAGACAACAACATGTCTTTCACCCCCCCTAACTCTTACTTACCCGTAGTTAAATGTCGAGTTTAACTCAAGCGGCCCTGGGTGAACCAGCACCCACGTTGGTACCTACTTGGTAACTTCACTTCCTTTTTTTCTTTTTTTTTCCCCTTTTTTGTAGCGAGGCCTCTTAGACTTTAGTGGCCATATTAATCCCCAAAAATGTGAGATTCCAACTCAAATACCCTGAATTAATGTAAGCATGGGATATTTAGAAATAATTCTAATGGATTTTGAGATTTTAACCATGGTACCAACGTGGGTGTTGGTTCACCCAAGGTTAACTCAACCAAGACTCCAGTAACCTACCTTAGGTACCACAACAACAAAACAAGTGAAGTGAAACTGCCGTGACTGTCCACTCCAATTATTACCCTCACTATTCACATCGGCCTACCCACCAGGATTTTTACCCCACGGTTAAAATTTCATGCGCTCTATTCACAAAGCGTGTTCAATTGTGCCTGCTGTAGGTACCTACATGTTGTAGGTCGTAGGTACCTACCCTCTCTCTAAGAGAACGTGCAGTCAGTAGCCGCCAGCAGCCGCCATAGTGTTCAGGTTTTTTTTCTTCTATAATTTATTTATTATTTATTATTTATAGTTTTTTAGGGGTGGGTATGAACCATAAAATTTTAAATTTTTATTTTGTGTTTTTGGGAGGCAATTTTTGCAACAAGTAACTTAAAGTGTTTCTCTTTATTTGTGTGTGGATACCAAGTACCTTGGTAGCTTCAACACTGATAATTATATTATTTGTTGAAATGTTGAAAATTTTCCCCAACAAATATTTTATTTAAGGAAAAAAAATTTGTAAAGGAAAATCAACAATGGAAGGTGTTTTAATCCCATTTATGCATTCATCAACACAAAAAGGATAAGATTTTCACATAAAGACCACAGTCCTATATTTCATCCCCAATGCCCATAATTCATCTCTATTTTTCATTCCAATGGAAGGTGTTTTTATCCCATTTATGCATTCATCACAACACAAAATGAATGATAAAAACAGAAAGGAGATACATTCATTTGATAAACATAGTAACATGAAATTAGGTGCTTGTACCTTAATGACCCATGGAACAGAACTATTAATCAAAGCCTAATTCGTACTAATTATTAACCTCCAAAAACCTAAAGATGAGGAGGGGTTGGAACTTGGAACTTGGAGGAGATATTGAAGTATCTATCCATAACTTGATTTAAACACCCCCCCTCCCCCAGTTTCATAACCTAGAGTTATCTTTGAAAGTCACCCTGTCCTTTTGGGCTCACCCTTGGCCCCCTGAATTTTGAACTATGCTTGCAGTAACCCAGCCAAGACCAATATTCAAAACTCAGCACCTGATGACAACCTTTTCTTCCCAAATCCTTCTCTTCTTAAACCCTCTCTACCACAACCCAAAACCTTGCAACCCCTCTCTCGCAACAACTAGCCTCATCAAAATTCTTACACATACAAAATTTGCAAAACGCACACATTTTTGTCCTCAAACACACAAAATTTCCACAAAAACCAGGATTGAACACACACACACACACACACATGGTTTTGCCTTTTTCCCACCACAAAACACTCTCCAAGCTCTAAACTCTTGAAAGTCAACCCCACACATGCAACTAAAGACCAGCTCTAAACTGTTGAAAGTCAACCCCACACATGCAACTAAAGACCAGCTCTGAACTCTTGAACGTCAACCCCACACATGCAACTAAAGACCAGCTCTAAACTCTTCAACGTCAACCCCACACATGCAACTAAAGACCAGCTCTAAACTCTTCAACGTCAACCCCACACACGCAACTAAAGACCAGCTCTAAACTCTTCAACGTCAACCCCACACATGCAACTAAAGACCTTCATCTACTTAGAACACAAGAAAACAAGAAGACAAAGCATGAAAACACAAAATTAAAAAATTCCAATGACCACCAATTTATGTGGGTTTCTAAGTTTGACTCATTGTTATTTTCTTTCATTATTCATTCATCCATTGTTCTACGATTTGCACCTTATTTCGGTCAAACTTAAGATGGAAACCCTCTAACATGCTTATTTTATGGATAATTCTATTGCATAATATGTTTGAAAGATGGACACAATATGACTTTTTTTTCATGCCAACCCTTTGTTGTTATTTGTGTTCAAACATTTTATAATGAACCACCATTTTATTCTTTTTGTCTTGCCACACCTTGTTATTCATGTGTTGACCTTGTTATTCATGTGTCTCGATTCATCTTGTTGGTTTTGGACATTCTTCTAATTCCCCTTGTTTTGTCATGTTTGTTTGTTTCTTGCCCCATTGTATGTTGTATTGCATTACCCTCCTACATGATTTGCATGTATTTTCTTGGATTTTGTTTTTTCCACACTCAACTTCTTTTATTTAACTCCCTTTCATTCACTTATTTTATGTGTGTGTTAATTACAAACATTACTAGCATTGTTACATTTGGTTTAATTCAATTAACAATGAATTGATGACATATGTTTAAGACAAACTTTCCCCTCACCTCTTATTGTGTCACTTCTTATGTTGTTTTCATGTAATAGATTCATATTAATTGGCCCATTGTAAATTCCACAAAGTTGCCAATCATGGTAAATTGCAATAAAAATTTATAATTCTTGAACCAATTTTTAATGCATATATATAGTGAATGTCAATACCAAACCATTTGTACTCTATGCTTAAGCTTTTAAAAATCTAAATCCAAGTGAAAGGAAATGATTGTAAAATAAAAACATGTAAGAAATTGATTTGAAAAACAAGTTGAATATTTGTTGAATCCTACTTTCTTTGCATTTATTAAACAAAACATATATATATATATGGTTTTTATAACACATTTGGAAGCATCATCAATTAGAAAGTATAATATCAATTTGTTTGAATTTATTTCACACCTACTTTCATGAAAACAAACACAACATTTGAAAGTTCTTGTCCTATATTAATTGCATTTTTTAAAAAATCATATTGATTATTAAACACATGGTTTTTAAATATTGTCATACAAAAACATTTAAATTGTAACTTTTTAAATATTTTCGTGAAAAAATCCTCTTTCAACCTATTATATGTTATGTTTGAATTTAATTTACATTAATAAATAACTAAATGTGCAAGGATCACAATTTGGTACATTTTACCATGTTTCCCCCTACTCGTTGATTGATTCTTTCAAAAGTTGTGTTCAATGGTGTTTAAACTTTGTTAACATTCTTTTCATAGTGTATCTTGTTCATTTTACTTGTTCTATTAGTTTTACATTTAGGGTATTTTCTTAACCTTACTACCTTAGTATGGTTGCATATTACAGTTTTAATTTTAATTTATTATGATGTTACACATTTTGGTCAAAAAGCTTAGATATACTACCCCATGTAGTCCTATATGTTGCTACAACCTACATTTGTTGTTTTTATTTTACCATTAATGTTATTGTTGTAAGCAAATCCAAATGGGACACAAGACAAACAAAATATTTAAAATCCTACAACTTGTGAAATTGGGATAGGTAAATTGTTAAATTGTTACACAAACTAAGTTGAAAATAAATTTACTAACTACAAGCATTTCAATAATATGATTACTATATACATGGGTTGTGAAAGATTTATGGCAACAATTGGTGAATCAAGGATTGTCAAATGTCAATTACATGAAACATGTGAATCATTGTGTAATAAATGCAATTTGCCAATATAAGTACCATTTTCCAACTATAATATAAATCCATTTTGTTAACATGTAGGGCAAATTTAAGGTTGACAAATATGCACATATTTTCAAATAGTCTATTTTCAAACGTTAAACATATAAACAATTCCAGCATCAAATTTATTTGAAAACTTTTAAGTTTAATTTTTGAGATCATTATAACCTTTATCCAATTTTTTTGAAAATTTAAAATAAATATTAATGATGTAACTGAGTTTTCTTTTTATGACGAATTTCCACCATTTTGCAAACATAAGAAAGGCCATCAACATCAACAAAATATTTTTAATTTATTTTTACATTTTATATGTTATAAAATTTTATAATTATACAATGGGTTATAGGATTTGTATCCAAAATATAAAAATATTGCAACAAATTTGTACCTCCATATATGGCTTGTAGCCAATACATGGCTAAATGTTTTTATGGATGATCTTGAAGAAAATTACAAAATTGAAAAAATGAAAAGATTAAAAAAATTATTGATGTCATTATTATTATCATCATCTATAATTCATTCAATTTTCCTTAAATGAAATTTTAGATTAATCTGTAAATATTTTAACATAAATCTATAACAAAATAATTTTTTTAATAAACCATGTTTAAAATTAAAATAAAAAGTAAAAAATATTAATAATTTTTCATAATCATATAATTAAATCCTTTAAAATTTAAAATTTTAATCCATTGATTTTAACATGGGGTTTTTTTTTATGCACCAAAAAAAAATGGGGAAAAATTAAGGATTATTTTTGGAGTTTTTTAAATGTGGCATCATGAACATTCATAATAATAAACTTGTCTATGATGCCTAAAAAAATAGTTTTAGGCAAGGGAAAATAAAATAAAAAATTACATAAATGTACAAGAATTTAATATATGAAAAAATTATAATTTAGAGGTCTACATGCATCCTAAACTTTGCATGCATGAACATTTTGACTTAATCATTAACCCATTCAAACATAAATGTGAAACTTTTCCAAATTTTTATACATCCATTTGATAAAATTGTACTGAATGCAAAATGCAACTCATGAGTAATGGATTTAACAACATTCAAAGTGAATGATTCAATTCATATGTAAATGTTAATAATTCAAGAGATGTGAAAAAGTCCTTTATCCCATTTAAGTATAAATGTGAGGCACTAATTGTTATGTGTGTTTCAATATATATTGGTAAGTATGATATGCAATGTTTGAATAGTGTTTTCAATAAGCTTAAAGTGGATGATTCAACTCATGTAAAAATGTTGACAATTCAAAAAATGTGAAAAAAATCACTAAATCATTCAAGCATAAATTCAAAATATTGAATTGCATGTGTTTTAGTATATTATAATAAGTGCATAATGCTTTAATATTTTAAAAGTGAATGGTTCAATTTTAATAATTGAAGAGATGTGAAAAAAATCATTAATTCAATCCAATATAAATGTAGGGTTTTTAATTGTTACACTTGTTTTAATAAATTATGGTAAGTGTAAAAACACAAATCCTAAATAATGGTTTCAACATGTTAAAAGTTGATAATTCAACTCATGTACCATGTTGATAGTTAAAGAAATGTCAAAAAATTCACTAACTTGTTATAATGCATTCTATAAATAAAATTAAAAGTCATTTCAATTTCCATGTCACCAATTTGAAATTATTAAATAATATCCAAATTACATTCATATGTGAACAACATAATGTACGTAACAACTATGAACAATATTGACCATTAATTAGTGTAGCAAGCCACTTGCAAACTTAAAATAGCCAAATGTAGTTGAAATGTAATCAAATTGGATAATAGTTGCAATGTGTGGGGGTGGGAAAAGACAAATTTTCTTCTTGTGGTTTAACCTTGTGGTTTAAATACCTCCTTTTATGATTTAAATGTGGTATAAATTTTTCAATTCAAATTTCCACTTTAGGTCTAAGGTATGAACCAATGTTGTTTGGTTATTGATTTTTTTTAAAAATTTGGTACATTAAAAAAATTGGAGTGCCAATTAAATTATTAATATCAAAAACATTTAGATGTTATTTAAGTGATTAATATGTTGGGTAATAATCATTGATTATGCATAGGGGTAGGTTATCAAACAACTAGTTGATAATCATCAAGTATTTTATTGATTATTAATCAATTATATGGTTTTTACCAAAATAATATTTTTATTTTTATTTTTATTCTATTTTTTGAACTCTATCATTAAAAAATAATTGATAACCTACTTAGATGATAACTAAATCATATGGGGTAGGTTATTAAAATTTTGGGAGTTCAATACCAAATAATTAAGCTATTAACTAATTATAAAAATCATTAATCAGCTAGTAAGTTAATAATGACCTAGCTAATAATCGGGTCGATAATCAGGTCAAAATTATATAATTGACCAACATTAATTCAAAATTTTCAATAAAATATTAAATTAATTTCATTGTATTGTTTATGACCCTTGTGTGAACAATAGAAGCCAAGGTGAACCAACACCTACCCTAGCACCTTCACCTTTTTCAATGAAGTTGTTTAGTGACCATATTTAACCCAATAAATGTTAATTTGAACTTATAAACTTTGATTTAATGTTAGGATAAGATATTGACCATGGTGTATAACTACCAAAAACAATCCAAGACTTTTACTAATCACTATCACAAAATGTGAGTGTTGTTCACTAATCCCTATTCACTAGACCAAGGAATTCATTCATAATCCAATGAAATCACTTGGTGTACATGGACACCTTTTGTTGTAGTGAATGTTGGCCAATTATTGAATTATTGACCCAATTATCAACTAGGTTATCAAACCAATTATTAATAACCAACTACCTGGTTCTTGATTTTTTTATATTGATAAGGTTGACTCAAGGGAACAGCACAAGGGTTGGTTTACTCTTCAAACTTGAAAAATATTGTATTTCCTTCATTCTAATGAGAAGGTGTTAATCTTATGTACTTATTAAAGTTATTAATTATACAAACTAAGTGTAAGGTAAACTCTCAAGGTGGGAGCATTCCCAAAATAAAGGGCCAAGGATGAGGTGCATGTTTTATGTTCAACAAAAAGCTTTCCTACTTAAAGAAAGCTAAAGCAAAAGTTCATGATGACAGTTTACATTAGTGGTACAAGAGAGACCGTGCAACACCCATACAACAATATATCCTTACATATGTATTATTTGTGGCATAGCCCTATGGTTTACAAAAAAACCTTCAACCTCCACTGCATAGGAAGGGACTAAAAGCTTTTCCATGTATTCCTTATTGCTTCCTTTGGGAGGTGGCCTCTCTAACATAGTTGTAACATACATTTTTCTTCAACCCAATGCCTGCTTTTAAGCCTTTGGTTATTCAAATTTTCACATTTTTGGACACATTATAGTAATTTAGAACAAACAATATATGTTATCATGTAGTGAAAGTACCATAGTCTTAATTTCCTTGTTGATTCCATTTCCACGATAATATAAGATATTTATAAGTATTACTTTGAGAAGATCCTTAATGTACCCCCAACCTCATCAAGTGGTGGTGGCTATATTACAACATAAATTATCAAAACTTAAGGCATGTTCCCTAAGTCCTTATATAACTAAATCCAAACAACAAATATTTTAGACAAAAATAGAGAAAACCTTAGTGTTTCAAACATAATAAAAAAATGATAGAAAGATTTAATGCAATTTAAATTCATACAAAATGATATTCATCACATATTGAACATGGCCATATTTTTGTATGAAATTAGCCTTGTACATTTTTCTTTTTTTAAAAATGGGAAGTGCATAAAAATGGCAAATCTTGAAATTTTCAAAAGTAAAAGAATTCTGAAATTAGGATGTGTCAAGACTTTAGTTAAACATGACTTCCAAAAAATGTAATTAATTAAGGCATATAAGAATATCTTCACCCATGCCCTTTATTTGGGCCCCTATAAATGTTTCACATAAAATATGAGACAATATAAAATGAGATTATTTATAGCCAACTATATGAGCCAATCATTATAGCTAGCCAATTAAGAATGATAATTTTATTATGTAATGTCTTTTACAATTGTTGGATCATGTGAATATTTATTAGCCTTAACAATATTTATTGACCCAAACTAACATGTAAATGTTATACTTCATCCAAAAAAATCAAACACTCCATCAATGAGGCTACTCTAAAACCAATATTTCATAATACAAACATCAAAATGTCTTCCCAACCATAAAATTATCTAATTAACAAAATTCTCCTTTTAAATTGTCTTATGAATAATTGAATTTTTTTACATCCATAACTTTAAAAGATTATTCAAATCAAGAATCATATTTTTTTTGTGCATGTGAGCTAAATATCTTAAATATTCTCTTTTAATTTTTCCAAATGGCATGATGATAATTGAATTTGAACCTTTCCAATCCTATTTTTAACATTCCAAATTCCTTGAGGTTTATAATGTTGAAATACTTGATTATGCCTCTATTTGATTTCACTTTGAAAAAAAGGGTGTTTTGCAACTAGCCTTGCAACTCAATTTTTGAATTAACCATTTGCAACTCACCGTTTTTCTATGTTGTGAGTGCTATTGAATAAGTTACATGAGTTACAACTCACCATATACACGGTGCAACTCAATGCAACTCAATACAACTCAATTACAATTATGTTGAAACAATTCATTTTCAACTACTATGCAACTCCACTACAACTATAGCCATAACATCATGTTGAAGTTACTAATTTTCATCCATCCATTAAAATTTGATAAATGGCACTATGAGGATTTTTGGATTTAAAATTTATTGTCTTTTTAAGTATTGATCTCCGTCATCTATTATCACTACAATAGATCATGCCCTATATTCCACTACCATAATTCCACTCAAATCCATTTGAATGGAGTACATCCATTTCCATTCAACCATCCTTGGTGTCCACCACTACCAAACCATTGGTCACTGCATTTAGTGGTCTTTTAATGGACCCTAGAAAAAAGACCACTAACATCCATTATATATATATATATATATATATAATTTTAAAATTCATTGATGCCCAATAGAGGAATGAGTATTTGCCCACTAATGGAATGGGTAAAGTGTTTTTGTGGGCAATGTTGGAATGAAACAAGGGTGGAATGGAACTTCACTCCCCATGTATTTTTGTTTAATGTGTGGCTTTTCCAAAATGTAATCATCCACTACTATAATGCCACTATGGTTTTTTTTTAACATTCATAATTCATTCATAACATTTAAACTTTTATTGACTCTTTTGACTAGACATGTGGTAGACTTGAATCATTGAGCACAATGGCTTTGACAAAACATTGTCAATATTTTGATTACCAAAATGACAAATGTACATGTTGAAATTCATGCCCATGTGCCAACCCATGAACTTCATCTCACATAACTATGGAAACACCTAAGTATCTAAAGCACATCATTAATGTCACTGATGTAGAAGTGCTACATAGGCCACATGTATTTCTAGGATCCCATAACCATATAATGAATTTGTGAAGTTTTCCAAAAGCTTCACAATTATTTTTAACATTTTAGCTTCAACAATATTGGCCTCCACCCACTCCATTTTTACTATAACATGGTTTTGGTAAAACATTATAACATGTATCATTACCAAAATGATGGGGTTGGTACATGATGGAATGTGTTTCCAAAGTATTTCATTTGGATTCATTTAACCCAAAGTTCAAACTAAGGGAACACCTTATAACATACATCATTGGTGTCACCCATCAAGAAGTCTTTTGTTTAACTAGGCATTATATTAAGTTATAATCCCCATTTATGCCAAACTAGTCAAGTTCTCCAAAAGCTTCAACATCATTTTCCAACACCTTGGCCCCAATAATATTGGCTTCCACTCGTTCCACTTTTGTTGCCAACATTTTTTCCCTTTCTTCAAACCTTGTAACACATCTTATTGCATTAGCTACATGCATATCCACAAACACCCCACCTATATTTGTCTTAATCATCAAGTTCACAACTTCAACCACCACCCGTTGAGTGTGTGTTTTTTTTTGCACAACTATTCCCTAATCTCCACTAACCACCTTGTCCGAAACAAAAACGACCTATTACATTGCCAACTACATGTTCAAATCAATGATTTTCAATTTTAGGCATATGTGCAAAGCAATTAATGCACCTTTACAATCAAGGGTCACTATAATAGTTTGTGCATCCACTTCAAATTCCAATTTGTTTCCACTAAATTGCACCAATTCCACTACAATGGAATGTGACATTTTGAGTGGAATGCACTAGTGAAATAGGTTGTGTTGTTAAGCAGTGAAGTGTAGGTGATGTATATGTGGCAAGTATTACCACAAATAAGACATGGTATCATAGTCCCATGTTAAGGGTATAAAATTATCCTATGTTGGTTAAACACCATGGGTAATATAGGAAACGATAATACTGTTATGGGATGGGAGTTACAATCAAATGGCAAAACAATTTTAGGAGAGTTATAAAATGAAAGTATTTTTTGACAATAGTACTATCAATATAATGAACTACCTTTGTGGGATAAAATAATCAAAAGTTAGTTATGGGTGGAATTTTAATAAAAGTAATATTGGTTACTAGAAATAATATATATCCTAGTTTAATTTACTTAGAAGGGCATCCTAGTAACTATTTAGTTAATAATGGTAAACATCTTATTTATCATACTTACCATTTTCTATTTACCAGGGGGTGAAGCCATTTAGGTTAATTAGAACAAGTGGATAAAGGATGGATGGATTTCCTTTAATTAGAATGTGTGAAAGGGATTAGGATAAGGAAATTTAGAAGGATAAGGATTCAATTATTGTGTGGTGAGAATCCTTCTTGGGTTCCTTATTTATTTCTTGGGAGGAATGAAAGATTTCATTAGATAATTAGATTCATTAATTTTCACGAGTCATTATCATTAAGAGGATGCTTGTGTGTGACATTTTTATGTGAGAAAGAAGAAAAAGGACATGGGAAAAAATTGTATTTGTCCTTATGTAATGGAGAATGGTTGAAGGTTGTATGGATTATAATGTATCTACTTGGTGTGTGTTTTATTTAAAATGTAATAAAGGAAAAAAAAGTAGTTCATACTAAATTTATATATAACTTTATTAATCTTATGTATTATTTTTTCATTTATTCTATAAGATTTATGTGTCATCCACTCTCTGTTTTAATTTTTGGAATAGGAAATACCTTTTGCTACAAGATGATAACTGCCACTACAAGGTAGCAGCAAATAGGTAAACATAATATTTGAGGCCTAAAGGGAGTGAAAAAGTTGATGTAGATAATAGGCATCATCCACAAAGGGTTTATAGGTGTTGCAAATGGTGGGTAGTAACCACAAAGGGTTTATAAGCACTACAAATGGTAGGTAGCAGCCATAAAGGGTCTATAGGTGTTGTAGATAGTATGCAATAGCCACAAAAGTTTTATAAACATTGTAAATGGTAGGTAGCAATTGCAAGAAGTCTACAAGCTACTATGCATCTTTTTAATGTCTATAGAGGACGGTAGTTGCCACATGATGGTAGCTACAACATGACGATAGGTAGACAAAAGGTAAACCTACCCTTTCAAGTCTTTCCATTTTTCTTGTTATTTTTTTTTAATTCAACATCCCTTTTCCTATTAATAATTAGGTTACTGGATCCCATGGTGTTGCATCCCATCCAAGCCCTATTTACTTTAATGTTAATTAAAAACCCAAATTTTAATTTTGACCTTGTAATTATGGTTATTACACAATTCACTTTCTTGTGCCAAAAATTCATGTGGTAGGTACTTCATTGCTCATGATTTACTTGGTTTTTATAATAATAATAAGGGCTGACTTGTGAAACTATTAATGGAAAAACATATGGCTCCACATGTGTCGAGATTATTCGACAATAGTTCCCACCAAAAAATCATTTTCATCTTGTTTTTTAGTGGCATTGCCATGGGTGTTGATAGGAATCCATGAACATTTCATCAACACTAATCGTAATCCTCCATATGACACTACAATTATCTCTTTTAGCACATTGATGTAATGCAAGTTTACCACAACAACGTTTTTATCTTGAATAGAACATTGGCTACCTTATTTAAATATGTAAACCATTCCACTATCATAGGTTGCATGCACCATGCACCCTTCATGTTCATCAACTTGATAATGGTTTCCATATGCCCACATGTTTTTGTAGGTATGGGCAATAGGGTTTGGAAGGTGGGAAAAATGTAACATATTAGGGTCAACATCCACCCCATTAGCAGTTTGCACCCTTACAATGTTCAAGAATTAAATTACAAATGATGGGATATCTTGTGCCAAGTGATATAACCATTGAACAATCCTTTATGTTCGACACCCATCCATTACCCTTGCATGAAACTCCATACAATCTTGTTTTAATGTAAAGTATGCCTCTTGCCACTCTATGCACCCACATTTTTCCTTCATTACATCAAATTAAACAATTGTCAACATATAAGACATTCCACTACATGTTGCCACACACTGCCAATCCATGATCAAATTTGGATTGCGACTTACATTATACCATTACTTTACAAAATCAAGTTTCACCAATGTGTCACCCCAAGGTCAATGAAACAAGGGTTCCATTAATACAATAACACTCCAAACTTATCAAGTGTGTTCATTACATACATTCCATTATACCACCACCCACAAGCCACAACCAATCCCCTTGACCATGCTTGGACCACTCAAATTACAAAACCAACCCACCTTATGTTTTCATTGCAATGTTACTCCAAACTTGTCATCACTACGGCCTACCTTGCCCACTTCACAGTGTAACGTATTGGTTCCATTCCACTCTACTATCTCCATTGCAAATCCTCTTGAACATGCTTGGACCACTCAAATTATAGGGTCAACCCACCCTATGTTTCCATTGTAATGTCATTCCAAACTCGTCATCATTGCTTGACTTGCCTTGCCCACTTCACAATGGAATGTATTGGTTCCATTCCACTATACTATCTCCCATCACAAATCACCTTGACTGTATTTGGACCACTTACACTACATGGTCACTCCACAATTATGTTCCACCCCAACATCATTTTAGACTTTTCATTGCTACAACCTAACAAGTTTTCTCCATTGTGGAATGGATTAATGCATTCCATTATATTGCCACCCATAGGCCAACACCAATCCCATTAACCATGACTAAACCACTCAAATTACACCTTGTCACTCCACCATGTGGTTCCACTACAATACACCATTCCAAACCTATTTTGATTCGTTGACAACTTGGAATGTTTTGCCAAGCCATTCTAATATGTTAACACCCACCCACTATTAGAAATCATGTTCACGGAAACCACAATACCCTGCAACTAGAGCTCAAAAACCATTCAAATATAATTGTGTTGTAATTATGTTTTCCAAAGTGTAACTCCTATGCAATTACATTTTATAAATACAGTGATTTGTTACATAAAAATTTCCACGTCAGAAAATAAACTAGTTGTTCAATAATTGCATCGTAATTCTAACTATGTTTTGTATACGGTAATTTATATGCACCATATTTACACATGTAGTCAACTACATTTGATTTTTTGAGGAGTTACATCATAGTTGCAACATGCAACTAAATTAAAACTATTAAAAGCAAACTACACATTGAGCAACTTTTTTGCAACTAACGTACAATTTTCATACATGCAATTACGCTATGTGTCCACATTCCTACTGTCCATGAGGTGCAAGCTTTGTAACTAATTTTCAACTATGAAGTTTGTTCATGCAACTTGTTGGCCATTATGTTGTCACTAAATGGCCACTATTGTACTACTAGTTGCCCACTACTATGCCATTATTGTGCCACAACTATGCCACTACATGGCCACTTAGGCGCCACTAGTTGTTACAGATATATGTGCCATTAAATGGGGCCACAATATTGGCACTATTTTATAACCGGATGGCCATTTTGGTGGCACTACTTGGCCACTAATAAAATATTATCAATTCATTATCCATATAAAATGTGAATTTGTAGACCTCAAATTGGATCCCAATGTTACATAAACTATATTTAAAATATTTATATTTGAGGTACGTTGAAAGGTATTCAAACTTATACATTAAAAAAATTTCTAACCTACATGAGCAAGTGCAAAATTGATAATAGCCGATTCTTTTGCAAATAGCTCTTCGACATTCACAAAGGTTGCATCTTATGGCACATTTAATATATAATATTTTGGAATTATGTATTAAATAGTAAATATTAGTTTATGGTTTAGTTTACTTAAATAATGTGAATCTAAAACTAGATTAATTAATTAACACTTAATCTAAATTAATAAACTTAAATTGAAATAATTTGTGAAATTAATTAATTCAAATAATTAATTTTTAAATAATTTTTAAATTTTTTTATGATTGGTGTTCAATTGTTGTATTAATAGTATTCCACTACATTGCAACTCACAATATCATGTTAGTATACATACATATCAAACCATATAATTTCATGGAAGGTGAAAATACTTTTGAATTGAAACTAAAATATATATTTATATATGTTATTAAACATTTAATAAAGGTATACATATGGATACATCTCTATATACCTTAAAGTACTTTACTAAAACTCATGTTTATTATTTAATATTTCATAATGATTTTTTAAATAATTTTTTAATTATTAATTAATATGTAATATAATCAATTATTGAAAATAATTAATTAAACTGAATAATAAACTATTCATATGGATTCAATAATCACATTTGAATTATTTTTTGTTAATTTAGATAATAAATAAATATCTAGGGTCAAATAATTAATTATTTAAATTCACTAACTAACCAACTAAATATTTAAAATTTATTAATTAATTCAATTAATTTAGATAATTATTATTGAATTTTATTTGAATTCAGATCATCAATTATTTTGATAATTAATTATCTGAATTTTATTAATTAATTCAAATAATCAATCTAGATATTTAATTATCATGCATTTAATTCAAATAATTATGTCACATGATTAATTAGAAAATTTAGATTAATTAAAAAATTAAAAACAAACATAAAACATGTGGAAATTTTTTTTATAGCGACAATTCAATTACAACTAGGGTGCAACTAAAAGATTTAACCCATATGTTTTGTTTTCAATATTTCATTTCACAAACTATATAAAGGAGGCATATCTTGTATTCTCACATTAAAATACATAACCTTAAAGGCAAAACATAATTTAAAAAAAAAACAAATTCATGGCTATTCTTTAGTTCATTTAGTCTTTTGTTTTCCTACCTATTTACCTACCTAAGTAAGTAAATAGGTAGGTAGGTTCTAGGTAAGTATGTAGGTATGTAAATCTTAAAACCTACAACCTATGGTTATGTATGACCTACTTAGTTGTTAAAATTTTTAAAAAATCCAAAATAAAATTAATATGCCATGTGGCAATTTTCTTATTGTGTCATGTCGCATAATATCAAACCATCATTAACAATCATAATGGACAATGGAAATCAATATTTCGAAAAGAAAATAAATTTCATGTCCAAAATTTTTCATAGTGCCATGTGTTAAATTTTAATGGATGGATGAAAATTAATGATGTCAAAATGACATCATGGGTGTAGTTATAATGGAATTACATAATAGTTGAAAGTAAATTGTTTTGGCACAGTTGTAAGTTGCATTGTATATATAGTGAGTTGCAACTCTACAACTCATGCAACTTGTTTGTTAACACTCACGATGTATAAATATAATGAGTTTTAAATGTCTAGTACAACTTAAAAATTGAGTTGCAAAGCCAGTTGTAAAACACCCTTTTTCATAATGACCACAAATCCTTTTGACCATGCCTACACTCTTAATAGTGCAAATTGATCACTCCACCAATACATTCCACCCCAATATTTCTTTGAATTTATTATCGCCACAACTTATTAAACCCACTTCAATGTGGAACATGTTTTGACATTCCAAATTACTTGCCACCTAGGAGGCACCAAAAATCCCCTTAACCACCTTTGTATTACTTACATTGCATGTTCACTCCACTATTAGTTGCATTCGAATATCACTCCAAACTTGTCATTGTTACAACTTACATTGCACACTTGACAATGGAATGTATTGGTTACATTCCATCCTATCACCACCCACCACCAATTGCCTTGACCACACTTAGACCATTTACACTACAAGGTTACTACACCATAGGTTCGTCCCAAGATCACTCTAAACATGCCATCATGGGATGGACATGGGCGATCTTATATATTTCACATTAAAACTTAGATTTGAACCAATATTATACAAACTCATTTATGCACATTTATCATATGCATGCACAAATCATGAATTGCCAATGGTTCATAACATTGAAAACAATTAGTTAATGTGAAACACACACTCGTATAGCCCTTCTATTGTCACAAAGTTTGTGATGATGTAGTCATGAATTCCTTTTAACTCAATAGCACTCAACCTTTTGAATTGAGCCCATCTTTCAAGGACTTCACTACTGTTTGCTTCCTCTTTATTTGGATCCCACATTCAATGTCCAGTGTGTGGGTATAATGCAAAGTACTTTGTGCAAAAGCCTAATGCTTCATCATACATGTACCCAGTTGCCATGCATGCTTTTGGTTGAACCTTATTTCTTACATATTTTTTCAATACATTAAGATACCTTTCCACTAGGTAGCAGCATCTAACACCCATTGGCCCACATATATTTTGAATTCATCTATTAGATGAATTACGAGATGAATCGTCAAGTTAATGAACCCAAGTGGAAACCAAACCTCCGAGAGGCACAATGGCTTTACCACATATGTATGAAGGTCAGAAAACTTTGAAGGATTGATCACCTTTGCATATATCTTACCAAATGTTTTCCCAAGTTATATAATTGATGTTCTAGGCCTTGGTTGCAATAAATCATACACTCCTATTGGTAATATTTGTTGGAGCATGACATGATGGTCATGGCTTTTCATGGCAAACAACCTTTTTGGACCCACATGTTTTTTAAAGGTAGCCGAGTATCATGTTGGAGCATAAATACTAATGAGGTCTTTGAGTACTAGACACAAAGTCAAGGAAAGATTATTTTTTCTTGTGTGAACACAAAAATGGCTACATGGTTTGAAGAAATTTGTGGTTTTAAATTTCATTTGAAACCATAAGTGTTTATGTACACCTTCCTCTTCCATATCCTCTCGGACCTCCACCATGTCTCTTTCACCAAACAAATATTTCAACAAGTTGTTAAACACATTTTACTCCACATGCATTACATCCAATGTATTATGATAGGTAGCTCCTACATGAATGAACCTAAATCATTTTAGCAAATCATGGTAGGTTGGCCACTGAGCCCATTTTGGAATTTCCCACCTAGGCATAGTGGTCTCATTGTAATTCAATAGTGGAATAATGGTGGTCCCCTAGTGACTAACTATTTAGCTATGAAAAAACAGTGCTCGTCTAATCATTATTTGGATCTTAAGGCATAGCAATCGCATTGTGATTAACTAATGGCACCATAGTGGTCCTTGTGTGACTAACTAATCGTATCCAAACAATATAGTGGTCTTCAAGTGTGGCTTTCTAGTGGAAGCATGGTGGTATCTTAATGATTCATTGATGGAAACATAATCAATTGTGTTATGTTGTTACCTTCTCGTACAATCCAAATGAAATGGATAATTGTTTGACTCTAGTCCTCCTTGCAAGGTCACTTTTTGTAGGACACCCACCACTTGCAATCTATTGAGATTGAATGTTGGCAAGTCTAATAATGTCTATAACATTGATCGTTGATGGAGGATGCCCATCCTCTTGAACCCCATTGAAAATTGCCAAATTTGCTTGAAATTTATGATCCATTGGCAACCACCTACTATGTTGGCATGTATACACATTCTTGTGCATTTTTTTTGACTTGTGAATTATTATAGGGAACATCCTTGATATTTGTTTGTGACAAGACCCGCAACTATACCACATGTTGGGAGGTGATGAATTGTCCACATTAGCATAGCTCACATATTGAACTTGTTTAGCCGTTGAATGTAATTGCATCTCGTACATGCACCCTTGTTTCCCACAACTCTTTCAATTCTTCCATTATTGCCTCCAAGTAGATATCTATGTTATTGCCAATGATGGATTTAGGGCCAAGGATGATTAATGACAACATTATGAAATGTTTTTTGGTTGTTAGTTAAGGTGGGGATAGTTCAATAACACAATAGGCCATGTGGATTATGTTGACCGTTGCTTTTTTAAAGGGTTTAAAGCACCTGTGGCAAGGCCTAGTCGCACATTATATGCTTCTTGTGCAAGTTTCAACCACTTCACATTTATGAACTTCCACTGACATGAATCCACCACATGTCACACCATTCCATCCATGCTTTTATTTTGAGAATGCCAAGTCATTAGGTTCACTTGAACTAATGTGCCATACATCCTTCGCATGCATGGGATGAACAGAAAGTGTTTCAAAACCTTTCATGGCCCAATAGATATTCCATGGACCTTGTATCTATATTCCCCACATTTTAAGCATCGGTCTACCCTTTCATGGGGTCCATGGAAAAACATGTAACCTTTCGGGCATGAGTATATGATATTGTATATGGTATATTTAATTTTTTTGAAATTTGTATATATATAATTAAATCTCATGGCATTACAAAGTAAATGAGAGGTTGTATAACTAAAATTTCTTGCATTTTTTAAAAGTATAATCTCTTCACATTGTAAGTTAAATGAGTGGTGATCACATAGTAAAAAATTGTTTGGATTGTAAAAATCTAATTTTTTTAATTCTTTGAAAGTTTCATATCATTGAAATTACATTTTGAATTGAAAAGTTGTTAGTGTAAGGTAAAACTTTAAACTTCACTAGAATTAGGCCCATGCTTAGCGATCATATATACTTGTTTCAAGTTTTATTTTTTGCCCCATTGTACTTGGTGGGTATCATATATCATGCCAAAAAAACATAAAAATGAAAAGTGTTTTGAAAAGAAAAATGTTGACCAAAATAGGCTTTTCATTTTTTGAAATGCCCCCAAATAGTGGAAGGAAAAACATGTGTATTGTGCCTTTCAATTGCAATAAAAAAGGGAGTAAATCTAAGTAGAGTAAGCTATGGTGGCTCATTTTTTATGTCTTTATGGACTTTTTGTAGAGTGTACTCTATTCAAATGCCACAAATGCATTGTAAAATCATCAAATTGACAAAAATATTTATGGATTAATATTGCCAACTTGAATAAAAATATTTATTAAGAGGTGAAATTAAATAAACATACACCAAACATATAGTAATGGATTTTTAAAGTGGACATATGGACTATAATCTAGGTTATATATTAACATTCAAATGCATTTTTTTATTATGATTTCATCTCAATATTTTTTATAGGGACTCAATATATGATACATGATTGGAAAAAAAATGGATTGAAAAAAATTACATCAAAAACTTTAACCAACAAATAACTATGGACTTTTGAATGACCAAATGTGGGCTTTATTTTCAAAAGTCCCAATATTGGTCATTTTTTATTGGATTGATATTTTCCCCTCCTTAACATGTATAATAATTTTTTTCCAGATGAGCAACCTTTCATATGGATTTTATTAATTGATTAAACACCACATCTAGGGCCCATTCAACATTGGTTTTTAACCTTTTTCTCCATTCTAATGTTAATTTTTTCAATTATATGGACTTTTGGGACTAGGACTCTTGTCACTTTTGAGCCACCATAACTTGCATCTACTTGTTTTTATGTTGTGATCAATTCACCCATATATATATAACATAGTACCCATTTGTTCCATGTTAAATAATTAAAAAAAGGAAAGGTTGGAGAATCTCATTTACTTGTGATTTAAATGCCAAATTGTTCAAGAGTTGAATTTGATACAATTCAATGGAAATTTTATCAAACTCATTCAAACCAAATTAGAGACCCTAGCTCATTTAGTTACCACTATACATATAACTATGAAAAAATAATTTTGAAGAGGGAAAAAATATAAACACTTCTAATAGATTTGAGGTTAATTAAGCCCTTTTTGCATTAGAGATCAAAAGCCTTTGACCATTGACATAAAAAATCCTTGATTAGAGGAAAATGATTGTCAAAATATAAATTCATTTTGCACAAAGGTTGAAGGTTTAAAGAAGTTCCAATGAATTGTGTGAAGATGAAAAATTGACATGGAATCCTAAGTGGCTAGATATAGATAATGTTTCATTGTCTAACAAACTTCATGTTAGGCTCACCTATTTGAGGTGGGCATGGCATGAAGTTGATTAAACCATGAACATAAAAAGTTGTGATTGGTTGAATTTATTGCTTTTGGTTAAATAGTTTTTTGAATCGGGGGAATATTGACGACTTCCTTCCAAATTATGTTACCTGAATTTGCACAAAAGACATTTGTTGGAAATTTTTTTGGGTTTATAATTTGTATATATCATAAAACAAAAATGGGGGGAATATTGATGATTTTTCTCCACCCTAATTCAACCTTAAAAGCCCTAGACATCACGAATAAAGGTAATTTCCCTCATTTCATCATCATTGAAAATTGTTTGAATCAAACTTTGTCTTTATGTTTATTCCAAGACTATTTCTTTGAATTTTTTTCTTCACAACTTTCTTTTTTCATGCAATGAGAGGATACTTGCAAGATGGAGAAGGCTTTGAATCACAAAAATGGAACCATAATTTATCTTGGATGTCATTTTTTCAACACTAATTATAGAATGCACCTTCTTTGGGTAATTCAAAATTTAGTGTTCTCCAATAAATTGTTCATGGTGCACATTTTAAAGAATTCATTGATGAAGAATTAGAAGAGGTTAATGAATATGTGTGTTTAAGCAAAACAATGTGTGGAGAGGTTGCTACAAATACACTAGAAGCAATAGTCACTAAGAAGAAAAAAGGATGACCAACGATGGAAAATTTGAAAGTGCCATTAAAAAACAAAGAAAAAGATTGATGTTTTGGAAACCAATTCATATTCAAAAAGAGGAAACCCAATTAAATGGCAAGATCATGAAGTTGATACAATCATCACAATTTATGGGGAGATGGAAGAAAAATTTGCAAAATCAGTGAAAAAACAAAATATGTAATTAATTTGATTTTTTAAAGCCTTGGCCTTAGGAGTAACTCCATCTCTTGTATCTACCCTTTATCAAATCCATACTTGCTAATCATATAAATATTGTGCAATAGAATACATGTAGATATAATATCAATCATGTGTCATAATGGTACATTTGTCGTTTTCATGATAATACACCTTTTGGCTTTCAAAATTCCAAAAGTTCATTCTTGAAAATATTAGAGTTGAACTTTGAATAAAATTCCAATTAGCTATATATGGTTCCAATCCAACCACACATCTCTTGGATCGGCAATACACCCAAGGTTGCATTGAAATACACCCTATGAAAATTTCCAATCAATTTATATGGTAGGTACTTTTCTTTATGCAATCATTTAAAATGAATTTGTGGGTATGAAAAGAGTCCAATCATGCACGTTTCTTGCCCATCAAAATTGATAGTTTCAAAATACACATTTTTTCAACAATTTCTTGAAACAAAGTTGAATGAAAAAACTTTTGACAATAATAGGCATCTCCACCAATTGCCAGAGCAAGAATTGGAATATGCAACCCATCAATTGCATCTATGATGAAGAATTCCATGAAATGTTTTAAATTCATTTACAAGAACCTTAATTTCATTGAAAATTGAACAAATAAACATTGCAAATAAACCCACAATAATCTTCAAAATTCTTTCACAAATTTTGAAATTGTACATTCAACCATCCCATATATTTCTCCAACATTACATATCATATTTTAAGCACCAAGTTTTTATAATGACACAATAGCATCCAATAATGCTCAATACGTGACCTTGCAAAATATTTTTCACATGTAATTTTAGTTATTTGTTTATTTCAATTCCACCCATAAAATTAAAACTAGGATTACAAATAAATGGGAGATTAGTAATACTAAACCACCTAAACCAATCATTATGACTAGCCAATTAGAAATAATGAACATTAATCAAATCCTATTTATCAAACATTTTTTTGGCAAATGTTAGGCTTTGTTGTGCCTTTTATTAACCCAAGCAAATTGTGCAAAAATGTTGGGCCAAAACCATTTTGTTGAACCAAATTGGCATGTTTTGATTTTTTTTCATCCAATATTAATTTGCATGACCGCATATTAAACATTGGTGGAATTGCTCTAACAATTCTACCTTCAATAAAAATGTTTATTCTCATATGTGTATTTCCCATTTGCAAATATGGAGCCAATTTTTTGCATAAAATTTGAAATTTAACATGTGATACACATATTCTTTAATTGAACATGTTTTCTAAAAGAGAACCCAATAAAAGTTTATCAATACAACCAAATTGATTCTCATAAGACCACACACTAAATCTCCCCAATTCATAATATTCATGATAGTTTCCATTGTGGAAAAAAAAAAAAAAAAAACTTAAGTATTCCAAAATATTCCAATTTTTCGTTGTCCTAGAAACGTCATTTTTTGAAAATTTCAACATTTAAAAGGATAATATAAATTTTGTTGAAATCACCAAGGTATTACAAAATTGAATTTTCATGGGATGACCTTTGGATGTGTTTTAAAATCTTTTCGAATTTTCATGGTCACAATTTCTCACCATATTATAAAGGGGCCTTAATGGACCTTGTATACTTAAGGCCACTTTAAACAAGGGTCCATGGACCAAAAACCTAAGGACCAATTTGAACCAAATTTAACCTTGAATTGGACCCTTCTTCATGTTTTAAAAAAAAAAAAATTCTTATGGTACAATGAGTGTGTCTAAAGGCTTGGGGTCCAATTCGAAGGTCCAATATCAAAAATGTGTGATTGACTTGTGAGAGGATTATGTTAACCTTTGGTCTTTTTAATTTCTTCCTTTTTTTCATGGATTTAAAAAAATAAAAATTATCATTATTACACACAATGGAACTTCTTTTCAACATTTTCACCTTCTTCATTTTTGTCTTTCACCACAATCACCTTCTTCCTTGATTTTGTTTTTTTGGAATGGAAACCGATTTAACGATTTTTTATAAATCCTAATCCCCTTTCACTTGTGAAAATTGACACTTCAAACCTTCACTTTATGTTCCACCTAAGTCCTATTCAACTTTGTTTTGTGCATTTTGAAAGGTTAAAAATGCACTCCTTCTATCAAACACCTTGTGAGGATCCACAAAATTAGCCATGTCAACTTTAGAATTGGTCAAAAATGGGTGAGTTGGTATGTTTTCAAGAATGTCTTCAATCCATAGCATGTTTTCAAAATTTGAGCAATAAGAGTAAAAAAAACAATGGAAAAAAACAAAAAACAACAAAATGAAAATCCTAATACCTTATCTTACACTTTGGTTCTCCAAACCATGAACTCTCCTTTAAGCTCTTGTTTTTATTTAGACCAATTGGTTTTCCCTCCAAAATGATGCCATGTAAGCTAAATCACAATTTGATTTTTCTTGGTCCTAGACCCTTACCTTAAGGCCTTGGGATCAATTTAAAGTTTTTGACCAATAGGAATGTTCAATTTCATTGGACCTTAGTCCTTGGACCCTTGTTTAAAGTGGCTTTTATTTTCAAGTGTGAAATTTTTGAAGTAATAACCTAATAATAAGGAGTATGAAATATCTAATTATTTAAATAAATGTGTCCAACAACCCAAATTTGAGTTAGGAAGATTGTTTCCTTTGTTTTGTATAAAGGAAAGAGTTGTTGTTAATGTTTTCCACCTTGTAACAAAGGTGAAATTCCAGGTACAAGGTGAAAGGCATTGAATATAAGAGTGCCTTCCTTTGCATAATGGCTAAAAGCTTAAATGCATTTACACAAACTTTCCTTGCATGATAACAATGGCCCATATAAACTTAAGGAAATATTATTTATCTTTTACAAAAAGCTCATGTTCTAGGTTGACAAAAAAATTACGCATTGTAAAATGATCTGAAAATACATTATGCATGTCGATTGAAATCATTGTGTCATGCAAAAATCTCCCAAATCACAAGGCCATGGAAGTGTTCTTGGTACCAAATCTTTCATGAATATGGGTGCATAAAGCCAATTTCACAATGTTTAGACCTACAATGCAAAAGTTATTGAATTTTGAGTATTTTCATCATTACAAATTCAATAAAAAAATGAATATCAAAACATTAAGAAAATTGGCAATGCAATCCTTGGCATCTATTTGGAAAGCCTTCCATGAATATGGATGCATCAAAGCAATTTATACTTTTGAAGCTATGGTATGAGAGTTATTGAATTTTGAGTTTTTTATTGTTAGAAGATTAAAATAATCATTAAAAAATCTTAAAGAAATTGGATTTTATGCAAGATATATATACTTGTAAAACAAATGGTGTGACAACTTGTAAACCAAGGGGTGTGTCACACTATGGCCTTGTCATTTACATTTTAAAAAAATCTTAAAGCAAAAAAAGAACTATGGAAATTCAAATATTTCACCATGCAAAAATACAACTTTCAAAATAAAAAATCCTCTAAAAGACACCAAAATCCTTCAAGATATCATAATTTTAGAACTAATCAGAAGTTTCAACCCAAGCCAAAATATCATCTTTCAAAAATCCTCACATAAAAATAGATCTACTACCTAGGAGCCAAAATCCTTTAAACTATTATATATACGTTATAATGAATCTAAACACAATATCCTTGCCTTGGTAGGCAAAGCCGACATTTTCAATATTTCAAAACTTGAAATGACATGAACCTCATTTGATTTGTATCTTGTATTTGTAAATAAGGATGTATGTATAGGACTTGAACTCACTATAAATTTTAATGTTTTTTCTAATTTGCATTTTGTTTTAGGATTTTATTGCAATTTAGTTGCCAAAATAAAATTACTAGATTTGGTGACACCCCCTTTGGTTCAAGTATGACAACCACAACACAATTTACAAGTTTGTAGTGCATGTGATTGTCTTTCTAGGTAGTCGATAGACTATAGTACATTTATTGCAATTATAACGACCATAACATTAAAAAAATTGTATCACCTACTTAGGAAGGCAAGTAGAAAGGCAGTAGGTATGTAGCTAAAATAAAGGTTTAGACTTCATAAGGGCAGGAAGCACCTAGATATGATTTCTTCAAATAAAAAGAGGAAAGAGGGGGGTAGGGCATAATATATATTTTTAATCCATTAAAGGTGGGTGGATGTTCATTTGAGAAATGTATTCCTAATAATTTAGTGCAACTTGAATTTTAGTGGACATGTCTAGAAATAAAACACACATTTGTATCAAGCTTAAAGAGGGAAAGTACTAAGACCTTTAGGCCTTTTTTGCCTTGAGGCATTAATCACCTTATGTAATTTATTTTTACCATAATTTAAGAAGAAGGATTGAGGTGGAGGAGTGGAGGGCAAATTTTTTTTTGATTGTCCATTGGAGTTTGGGTGTATATGTTTTTGGGCAACACTTATTGATGTCCCCTTTTTTTAGTTTCCTTTCTTTTGTTTTCTTACCTTCCTACAAATGAACTTAGTTGAAAGTGGCACTTTAGTGACTTTGGCATTTTGTTTATTATTATTATTTTGAGTGTCAAACAACCTTTGATCCACATGCATTGTAAAAAAAAACTTAACTTGAAATAGTTGCAATGAAAAGGAAGGTCACAATTTATATTTTGATTACCAAAAGTCTATGTAGATCATGAACTGCCACTACAATGTATGTTTATTAAATATTGAAACTAAATTTCCATTTTGAAGAAACTTGGTGTAGGTAAAAATGGGGGCAATGGATGGTGACGCACCCTTAAACTTTTTAATAGATTCAATTACAAGTCCAAAGGTGAAAACAACTAAAGGATAAGGAGTTGGGGCACGCTCCTTGGCTCGCAATATTTTGGGGGTAGAGGGGCGTGCTAGAGCTCCAAGATGGGGATTAGGAAGAATGACAAGCAGGTCAATTATTCGCACGAACTTGTAAAAACTAAACAATAAGTTGGTCAGTGTGTAGTTGGAGCATTTTTGGTGCATTGACAAACCACAAACAAACATGGATTCATAAAACTCAACTTGGGAGTCCATTGGGACTCCAACTCCCAAAGTGAGAGTTCACTTGGGAATGTGGGGGTTGATTCCTTCACATTCTCCCTCACATTACCAAGGGCATGAAATGTGATTTTTGGGCTTCATTTTTGGCTTGCATTTTTGCAAGCTTTTGCCTTGGTCACAAACCCGAGGTTAGGGTTGTGATATGACACAGTCTCAAACTCCTTGATGGACTCAACTATGAATCCAAAGGGTGAAAACAACAAAAGGGTAGGAGTTGGGGCATGCTTTTTGGTTCGTAACACTTCGGGGGTAGAAAGGCCTGTTGGAGTTTCGAGATGGGGACTAAGAAGAATGACAAGCAAATCAATTACTCACACAGACCTACAAAAACCAAACAACAAGTTGATAAATGCATAGTTGGAACACTTTTGGTGCATAGACAAACCATGAACAAACACGGACTCACAAGAAGACTCACCATGGCTCGAACTTGGGGGAAGCCACCACCTTCCCCCTTATATTATTCTTTGTGCCTAGCCATGAGGCTTACACCCAAATGTTATTTTGTCCCAAGACTTGCAACTTGGGGAGTCCCAAAATTCTCGAAATTATGACTCTTGCAACTTTGAAGGCCCATAACTTTTTTGGTAAACTTTTGATTGAGATGAGGTCTGAAGCAAAGTTGTAACCTTTGTTAAGAGCTTTCCAATATTAACTGGCATGCCACTTGTATGCGAGTAAATCAAGGCAATTTTTGACTTTTAATGGTTGAAAGTCAAATTGTCAGTTTGACTCCCGACCCTTCTTTTGGCCATAATTTATGTTTTAAGTACCCAAAAGGGTCATGTGAGCCCATTTTAGACATATAAGTTCCAAGATCTTTTCATTTATATAAATAATTTTTTAATCCAATGAATTTTGACCCCTACAATCGCCTTTTGAAGATTCAGAAGTCCATCAGGACTTCAACTCACAAAGTGGGAGCTCACCTGGAAGTGTGGGGGTTGATTCCCTCACATTCTCCTACACTCCCGGGGGCATGAAAAGTGACTTTCGAGCTTCACTTTTGGCCCGCACCTTTGTAAGCCTTTGCCTTGGTTGTGAGCCCAAAGGTAGGGTTGTCGACACGATAAATGGTTTCCCCAAGGGGGTGGGTTCAATAAACAATGTTGAAAAGAATTTACGTAAAAACGAGGATGAAGATAATTGCATGTTATGTGTACAAGATGAAGAAAAAAACATGATGCTTTTGTTTATGTATTACAAACAAAAACATTTCAGCAAGTTACGAGTCAATGACCATCAAATTTAGGGCTATCCAAATGGCCCTTTGGATACAAATGGGGTTTAAATTCCCCTCCCTAAAATGCATACTATAGTGAATCAAAAAATGCACTGAAGATATCCATTTTTATACCGTTTTTGGTGTTGTCATCACCTTTAAAATGAGTTTTCAAATTATAAATCAAATTTTTGCAAGAATTATGTGTTGTGCATTTTTTCTAATACATTATAAAAACACATTCAATGAAAACACTTGGATCAAACTCAAAAAATACATATTGAAAAGTATTTGTGAATTATAACCTTCCAAAAAAATACTCAAATGGTCACTTTCATTAATAATGACATCCTTAATAAAAAAATTTAATCTCCATTTTGATCATACAACTTGTGACAAAGTATTATCAAACAAATAATTCAGTAACCCAAAATTTATGAGTCCATTTAGAATTATTTAAAGACTAAATAAGGATTGTGACTAAATTTAAAACACAAGTTTTAAAGTCCCCCCTAAATTTTTTTTGAATATATATATATATATATGCGAATCATTTTTTCAAAAAAAATTAAAATTTTTAACTTAAGAAACATTATGTAGTTGGAGGGTTAGGAATTTTTACATTGTGACACAAAAAAGGGACACCGTAGTGTGCATTTACCCATGTACCCAAACCTACAACATGCACAACAATTCAAGGACTTCAAGAATAAGCTTGGAGACATTACTTGTGATCTTATGTAGAAATTGGAAGGTTGAAGAGCTCTTCCACAAACTTAACCCAAAATTTCAAAAGTAGAAGAAGCCAAACAAGGATGATTCAATAGAGAGGGCTTGCAAGGAACCCACATTGGCATTAGGTCTTCAATTGTCAAATGGAATGCATGGTTGCTAAAATTACAATCACATCATGTGGCTCAACCAAGCTACATGCACCAAATGTGAAATGGAATGTGCATGATGTCATATCAAATGATGATACGTTTGAGGATCTAGACATTCTAGTAGCAAATCAACTATAGCTTGTTTAACTGACCGCATAATCCATCACACAACTTCAATGGAAAACAAATAAACAAACCAAAGTGCACTATCCATCTAACATTGACATATCTATTGATACCTTAAGTGAGCGAGCAATGATTATTGGCTTGTAACCAATAATTGAAAATACTCCCCATAATTCTCTAGACCCATCACTAAAACATGTCAATTTGACAAAAAAGTTGAAACTTGCTTTTCACCCTATTGTGATGATTCAAAAGGTGCCAATTATTGATGAGCCTTATGAATCATTTGAAAATCTAGCAAAGGCAAAAGAGGAATTCACAAGTAAGCCTCGAAGGAGGCAAATAGTTTGGTTGTTGTACCATGGCCCCAACCTCAACCTACTGAACATCTTAGTGCACCTAGACTTTTTTACTTGTTGGATCATGGATTTTTGCCTTATGATGTATTTGGTGGTGATTTGGTTAGGTTCAAAGAAGAGGTTCGAAAATGGAAGGAGTCGCCAAATTGGTAGCCCCAATTGATGTGTGTTTATGGTATGTTTTCCCTTCTTGACCACCAAGTGAGTAAAGTACATCATGCCACAAATTGGGTGCTATTTATAACATATAAATGACTTAAACCCTTCATTTCATGTGCACGACACATCTATATGTACTTGCAACTTTGATTTGGTTTTGAAAAAATATGCCTATTAATCTTTGCATTTTTAGTGCATGTAACTTGTACAAGTCTTTGCATGTGTATTGGGATTTAACACGTATGTACTTGAAGGAAGACGATTATATCACATATGTTGTTGTAAGAAAGGTCAACTCACTAGAAGAATGGGTTGATGAAATTGAAGATTAATGGGAATGTGCATGAATGGGTGGACCAATTCACCACACAATCAAAATCCCTATTTTCTCAAAATTTTGGTCAAAATTTGGAAATTACAACTAGTTCACATTGATTCCTTCATATTTTTTCCATGTCATTAATGGCACATTTAGAGTTTCTATTTTTTTAAGCATCTAAACAAAAAAATCATAAAATATTTCTTCCTCCATTACGATATGACTTATGAAAAATGCTCTTGATTAGCCCATTCAAAAGTCCATAAGTATATTTTTAAAATTCAACTCACTTTTTATTTTGTTCTTACACTTCTTTGATATGATATCTTACTAATTCCAAGTCCCTACCACACACTCCATTAGTCAATGGACCGTAACATAATCCACATAGAAATGGTAGTCAGAGGTGCAGTCCATGTGTTTTAAAAGTCCATAGCTTTTATGATTTTTTAAAGTTTGTAAAATGATTTTTTGCATCATGTAAAAATTCAAGTCAAGATATTTAAACTAAGTCCATTTTAATAAATTTTAAGATTTATAAAATGACATGGGCATTGCAATGGCAACCACAATGTAGAGTTAATTGGTGTGACACCCAAATTGGTCCACCCATTTAGGCATCCACCTTAAAGTCCCAACAAAGTAGTGATGGGAAGAGCTAGAATAATGGTGTGTTTCTATGCAAATTTGTGTTTTACAAGATATAGCCTTTAATGATTCCATCCACTTTATCATGGCTTGGATCTAGTGTGATCAACTGGTTGTTGACGAACCATCAATTACGAACATTTACAAAGGGCTAAGCAGGAAAGAAGACCTTGATGTTGGTTGGATCCATGCAAAACCATATATGTATGTTTTACTTTTTCATGTATCAAAGTTGATAAATAAAATTATATTTTCACAAAATTTGTAACCATTGTTCTTGTTATTAACAATTATTAAAAACATTCATTCCTATTTTGCAAAAAAATAATTTGCAAATGTGGGTTACATCATTGATTATCGCAAGCATGTTTATAGATTTCATGCATGCCCATGTGGTTTTCGATAGAATGCGATATGTTAGTGAATCCATTAGCCACAATTCAACCATTCGACATAAGGTTGGCCTTTGTGATGTTCAAATAGGGTGCCACCTACCAAAAATGGACAATGCATTTGGTCCACTTTATATGCCAACTATTTCAACCATTGTAACATGTTCGCACACACCACCATGGATGTTGTAATTGATTTAACATATGGGTAACATGGTAAACAATTATTACTACAAAATGTGGGTGTAATTCATTAGTCTCCATTCACCAGACTAGTGAATTCACTGCTTCCCCACTAGGTCTTGTTCATTACAACTAATGAATTCACTCAAAATCTAGTGAAATGACTTAGCATATAGGGACACCTTTTGTTGTATTGTTCATTACAACCAATGAATTCACTCAAAATCTAGTGAAATCACTTAGCATATAGGAATACCTTTTGTTGTAGTGAGTCTAATGACATCTTTTAGGTTGTTAATTATGTTGCCCAAGCGACCTCCAACTATAGTTATGATCAAACCGTTAAGTGTGTTGCAATACGAGATGGTGACAAGATGGTGACCATATTTGGATCATCCATAATAGATGACACACACACAACCAGTGTGCATAGAGAATTAATCAAGTAGGCTTATAGCCCACTAGAAGTTATTACTCAAAATTTCAAATTAGCCATGGATAATGCATATGACCCAATCACCCCAAGTACCCATGTGGAGATTCAAAAAGTATTCCATCTCTATTGGTTAACCCACTAGGAAACATGGGACCTACACATGCCCAACTTAGTATCGATTCAACAAAGGAAGTGTTGTCCACAAGTTCCCAACATGGCAATTTTGTTTCAAAGGTGGGCAAACCTTGTGACAAAGATGATGTTTTGTATAACTTAACAAAGCAGTTGCGGTAAGCCTTTTGTTTTATAAACATTACCCAAATTTATATTGTGTTTTGATTTTTTAGTAACGCCTACACATTTTAAATGGATAACTTAATATATAACATATGGTTTGGTGATGTGCAAAATTAAAAACTTGCTTCTACAAGTCAGGTAGATATGTCCACAATAAATCCCCTTGTGCAATGTACCATAGCATAGCCACATGTGGGGCTTCATTGTGCAAATCAACATTGGATGTTGCAATTGGTTTTGTAAGAAAGAACTTGAACCATATGTTGACTACATAATCATTTACAAGGACTTGGGGGGAAAGGAGTCCATCTTATACTCGCAAGATATCTTTTGTAAATATATGTGTTTTGGAATGCAAATGGGGGAGGTGCAACTGTACTTTGTCATGACACACATATGGCTACAAATGCCCCTCATACACAAGGATGAATATTTGTTATGTATTGTCTATTAGATTTGCTGGGAAAATGCAAAAGTGTATTAATAACAATGTCTTAGGTTATAAAGGTGTAAAAAAATGGGCAAAATTATACTTCAGGGGATGTTCCACTTTAATGAAAATAATGGTGGTTCCATTTGCAAATCATGGGCATTGGAGTGTTTTTATCTTGGATGATATTATGACTTTACATTTAGATTATATGCATGCAATCCATAAACAAGATGCCATAAAATGTTTTGTAAGGGCAATTTGCCTTTGTTGGGCTTGGTGTAAAAGGTACACCAAAGTTTCTACATGTTTTCCAATTTCATGGGTAAGCAAATTGTGACCCCTTATGTGAGTCAATAGGTCAAAGGTTGGGAATGTGGGTGTCATACATTAGTAAGTTTGGGGGATTATGTGGTGATGTATGGAGCTAATGGAACATTGAACAACATGGCTTTAGCAAAGGCAAGTCTATAATGGATTATAATTGGTTTGATTTATGTTATGCATGTTATATCATGTTATTATGAAACTTGGAGGTCTAAAACGTGTTTTTCATGTATTGTAAATGGAATGACCACAAATTTCATAAGAGGTTGTGGAACAACTTTTTTGAAGGCATTGGCTCCAAAGTTGCTTGTAAAGCTTGGTAGTCATCCATATTTTGCCCCTTTCATCGCAAAAATTCATGAGTCATTCATGGAAGAGATGATTGTGCTTGAGAATGTTGAAGGCACATGATCATGGTGGGAGGGCATAATGGGCATTGAGAAGCAAATAGTAATCCCAACTTTTTGGATAGAAATTTCCCCTCTTAAACATCCATACAAAGTTGCAACACATGTGGGTACTTCAGGAAAAATTGTGGAACAAACCCCCAAGCAAGGCCTACACACCCCATCAATGTCTACACATGGTTGGAAACCAACATATTTGTTGGGGTACCCATGAGATCTTAGCTTAGGACAACAAAAGTGATGTAGCAAATTTGAGCTTGTACATGACACAAATTTCACTATATGTGGGAAAGTCATATGGTCTAATAGCAAGTTTTTGGACATGATGGTAGATGTAGCATGATGCATTTTCTTATAACATCACCTATTGGTGGATGCAACATGGTGTTTTTCTTGTAACATTTCATGTTGGTAAATGTAACATGTACATTTTCTTTACACACATAAAATGTTGATTGATGTGGCCACAAGATGTTATATTTTTGTAGTCAATGGCACCCCAAACATTATATATGCGCATAGTTATCAAATATGTAGTCAAAACAACTCTAATGTTTTTCCCGCAATTTGTTATTTCCCCCTTTTCTCACCTTGTCCCATGTCATTCCCAAACACATATCAAGTCACATTATGTTTGTTTGGGCATGTTAAGGTGCCTTGGGGGTATGCAACCCCTAAGATTATATTTTGACATAGTTGATATTTTAATCAGTACAAGAATATTGGCAGATCCCCCTCCCCATTGTTTTTCACCTTTTCCATTTTGCACCCATAGCCCATATCCTCCCATGTTACCGATTCAAGGGGCACATAACATGCCAAGTAGCATGTACCAAGGGTCATGTCTACATGTTACATACCCTTAGACCACTCGTAACATACCCAAAATGTGTCTAACATGGACCCACAACTATACAACATGTAACATGCCCCTTGGTACTTGTAACATGGGAGGTTAAATAGGTGCAAAAGGAAGAAAAGGAGAAAATTCGAGTCAAGCAAATTGTAGACTAGTGAAATTGCACCAATATTTTTATAGTCATTACAGTAACAACTATGTGGCCTTTGCCCATTGTTTTTTCACCTTGTCATCCCCACACCCCTAACATGCCCATGTTAAACTTGTTTTGGTGCTATGGGGTATGTAGCTTGCCCCTTAGTACTTGTAACATGGGAGGTTATGGGTGCAAAGGGCAAATGAGGTGAAATTTTTGGCAAAGGGCCAAAGGGGAGAAAAATAAATTGGGCAACAAGCAGACTATTGTAAAAAATTATAGCCATATTTTTGTAGTGACTACAATGACAACTATGTGCACATGTAATGTTGGGGAAGTGAAGTGTGGGTTGCATTGCAAGCATAATCATGGCCTCCAAAGTGTCAAAACATGCATTGTAGAAAACAAATAGGGCCATGGGAGGCACCTAATTTGGAGGTAGGTTAGATAACATGTGGGTAAAAGCATGTCCATTGGTGTTGAATATATGACACTACACCAATATTTTTTAATTTGATGTTAGTTTTTTTCTTTCTCCAACCCCACCAATTAGACTAAAATTGGCATTGCAAATGGTGGTAATTAGTTCCATGACATTCAATTTTCACCTCAAATTTGCATTGTGTTTCAAACATGTGTTTCCAAAATTATATTCATTTGTTTGTGTGTATGTCCATTTTAAGATTCGAAGTACCACCAAGGAGGCTTCATAGTTATTTGGTGAAGATAATTTTGGCTCAAACTTTCCACTCGTTTCCTTATGTTATCTTCTCCACCATTTTTCCTCCAATTGATGTGTACAAAGGTAAGTTTGGTGAGTAGTATTATGAAACAATCTTGCAACTTCTTCCTTCTTCTTCAGCTATAGAAAAATTGTGGGTAAATCTATCTGATGATCAAAAACAAACAATTTGAGAAGTTTGGATCTTAAACACACTTTATCAAAGATATCAATGGCCTTTGTAGCCATGAATACTTACAAGTTAGACATAAAATATTTATAAAAACCTTTTTATTCACACCAATATTGTTTAAATCAATATGCACTTAAGTTGAAAAGTAATGTATTCATATCTAATTAGCACCTTCTAGCTCATTTCCTACTTAGTAACTCAAGGTATACATCATTTCAAAAAAACAACCTTAGTAGCATCAGACTACATGTTGACTATTAAAGCAAGGTCTGCATTTAGGACTCAGTAGCTATTAGAATAGAAATCCATGAACTAGGTTGATTTTCATGGGTTTCCATTCCCAAACACTTCTACCTCTCAAGAAAAATTGTGTACACTTAAAGATTAAAAATATCATACCAACCTCCATGAATTTGTTCAAATTTGATATTGCAACTCTTTTCATATCTAACTTGAATGGTAGATACAAACACAAAAGTTCATTCTAATAACTGGGTATGCTCTATTGCAACCATAATTATATTCATGGCCTCATTGGATAGTTCATAGGTTGCATATGTCCCTCTAACAATATGAACAATGGGGGGCAAAAATAATTTGGAATCCAAAAAAATATGGCTAAACACATATGCCAAAGGCTTGTCATCCTGTAAGAAGTATGTTCGGTTACCACTTTGCAAGACATCATACCAATAACCCCAAATGACAACATTGCCTTGTTGCCATGTGTTCCCCCATGCATCTTCAAAATTTGATTCAACAAAATGTGGGCCTTTATCCACAAGCATAAGCCAAAATGGATTGGTAGTGTTAGTAGGAACTACAACATTATCATTTGGAAACAAATTATTTGCGATCCATTCGCCATTAGTCCTAGCTTCAATCTCTTCATCAGAATTGTACATCATTTGTTTTACCTTTAACCTATTTTTAGGTTTCAACCTTGTTAATGTCCACTGCAAGACATGCTATTTGTTATCACACTCTAGCTCAAGATTTCCATCTAGGCAAGCTATACAAAAGTAAGATAGTTCCATAAATTGGCATAATGTCGGATCCTTGCATGAAATGGATTACACTTGATACATTTCTCAACTTTTGCGTATTATTTGGCAATCATAAGGTTTCAACCTATCCACATTTCCCATTTTCATTAAGTGAAAATACTTGTTGATATGTTTTTGTGCTGATGGAGTTGCTGCATGGAACGTGTTTGCTTCTACTTGAAGGTGTGCTACAACTTCAGCTGCATTTTGCAACTTCTTGCCTTTGGGCTTGATTTTTTCCTTTCAAACTTCTTTTTTCAATAAAGCCCCTACTTCATCTACTTCTCCCTTCCCATGGCCTATTGCAAAAAAATTCCAAACCATTTAACAACCCTCCATATGACATTGGCTTGAAGTGACACTAGGGTAATGAAACACAAAATACCAAGCCCTTGCAAATTTAAACTGCCAATAACACCCATTGGATCACCCTACATGCTAAGATGGCCTGAACCTTCTATTCATAAGAAATTCCAATGGAACAAAAATGCATGTTGTACAAATAAAATATCATGGCTAGAATCATTAGAGACATAATAATGCACTTCTTTTAAAAGTTTAGATTCTAGAACAGTTGGGTCAAATTTAGGGTTTTGCTTATAAGTAATGTGGACCGGAATGGTTATATGAAAATTGTGCCAATGCATATTTGATATTTCATTTTGCACCATCAATGTGTAGTTTTATGAAAAATCAACACAAGAAATGATTTTGTCCTCAAGCACATTAAGAAGGAAATCCCTAAACTAAACATCTTGCCACCTAGAAATGAAGTTATGGAACACAAAAGCTTTGAAGTGAAGTTCAAGTATTGTATGAGCTCATTGGAATGTGTGTCATGGTATTTGATTCTAGAAGCTTTTTGATCCCTACCATCTTCAATCTACCCAACAATTTCATATGTTATGTTTTGCCAATGGATGATTTGATTTGTTTCCAATTCATTTGGGCAAGCTTTTAGGGTATGAACTCCACAATGGCTACATTCACCCATCAAGCATTGTCTAGAGTGCCATTCAGCTAAAGCAAGCTTAGGACATAATATAAATGTCTAGAATTCAGTCAACCTTTGTAAATTTGGAACTCAACAGTGCACATGTCTAAACTACTTGTAGGGTTTACACTAGTAGAAATCAGCCAAAATGTAACCAGTCAATTTACGACTACATGCGACTTATAGTCGTTTGCGACTAGATTTGAGAATATTTGCATCTATAAGACCAACTTTCAACTATTTTGGTCATTTTCACAACTATGATGCAACTATTAGAAATTTCATCCTATTGGTTACATCAATTTTACATTTATTTTCATCCATTAATAGGTTGATATGTC
>Ga0116229_10000358_pt1 | contig 57898 bp, 33 predicted proteins | sample S1TSphgellanicum_3_FD_87313 | JGI IMG/M metagenome (GOLD analysis project Ga0116229, IMG submission 87313) | Host-associated microbial communities from peat moss isolated from Minnesota, USA - S1T2_Fc - Sphagnum magellanicum MG | ecosystem: Host-associated > Plants > Peat moss > Unclassified...
ATTGCAAGCTCATTGATGCAAACAAACTAGTTGAGTTTTTTGTGGCAAAGGAGATTTTGCTAAAAAAAGATGAAGAACCACTTGAGAAGGCAAGTTATCTTGGAGAGACTAAATCTTGTGGTTGAAGATGTTGGATGTTGTATGGGTTGCAAATCTATGTGGATTTTGCACTCAATTGTATGTACATATACATTGCTAATTGCAACATTTCAGGTTGTTGCACTCTCAACTTGCTCACAATGCTTATCAAAATGGTTGCTTTCTTTCTTGTTGCTTGGACATGATTCTACCCATTTTAGCATTCCATTCTCCTAATTGGACAAAGAAACATATACATTAACACACACAAACCCTGGACCCAATCCCAGTATCTGATCTGGGTGGTTATTTGGCCAAGAACAACTTTGACATACCTGTGTTCATATTGGTATTGCTAATTTATGGGCAGCAACTGGTTGATACCACACTGGTACCAAAAAAACTGGATGTTTGAAAATTTTAAAACCCTACCCCAAGTGAAAAATTAAAAAACTTGCAACCCTGAACCTCCTCATATCTCCAAAACCTGATACCAGAAGAACACTCGTTGACACTTGACACCCACCCTCTTGAAGAATGAATGTAACTTCCCCCAAGCAACAAACAAGCCAAATTTGACTACTAGAATTGTCCTCTTGTCAATGATCAGCAGTCCACCTACCTCACAAAATAGAAAATTAAGTTTCTCTTAATAGCTGCTTCTTTGTTGAGATTAAAAAGCCTGGTTGATTATTGTTAGCTTAAACTTTCATCATGTGAACCCATCTTTTAATCAGTCGTGTGGGGTAAAGGGCAAGAAAGAAATAAGCTGGACTGCCCAATAACTCTGAATAATGGCAAGGTCTCTTAAATAGAAATTCAATTTTTGATGTGAGTTATTAAATAGACTTCAACACCAACAGTCAAGTAATATACCATTTTGTGGCATAAGTGATTTTATGAACACAAATTTCAGGGCTTCATATCTGAATGATCAAAAATGGTGTTGGTCATAGGTACAAGGTTGAAATGGATGGTGTAGGCACCCAATTCAGCATCCCTCCTCATGAAACAAACAAACAAAGCTGCAGACTATAAACCATGAGAAGGGTGTAGGTCTTGAAATAGCTATGGAGGATTATGTCTTGTGCATTAACCCTAGGCTCATGTATGAGCCCCAACATTAAAATTAGGGTGAGCCTAGGGTTAATGTATAAGATGTGTGCTGGCACTAGGCTCTATGGTTCCCTAACATTGAAATTAGGGCGAGCCTAGAGTGGGCACACCAGGCATAAGTATCCCTAGGAGCCCACTCCCTAGGATTAAAATTGAGGTGGTTGCAGAATTGGCTTGCAGGAGTGCAAAATCAGCTGTTGAGGAAATGTTGGGGATTCTACCCTAGAATTTTTGCCTTTTACATGGCAGATGATTTTTAATGTCAGTAAATCATACCAGGATTTCAATTGGATCCCAATAGAACTTGCACAGGCACGTAAGTGCATGCTGGCCTGCCAGTAATGAGACCAGCTTATGATCGAACCATGAACACATTATTTGATGAATATGCACATTTACAACACAGTAATTTTTTTCTAAGTTTCTAGCAGTGTTGGGAGATTCTTTACTTTTATGAAGAACTTCTGGTCCCTGTTCTACAAAATAAATACAATTGTCTTGGTTCCAGTTCCACACATAAATGGAATTGAGAATCCAGGTAGACTGGGGTTTGTTTCTTCTAAAAACAAATTCCAGTTTTGGTTCTGGATAGCTCCAGTTCTGAAAATCAGACCCAGTTCCAGTTTTAGTTGTAACTGGAACCAGCAGTTTTGACCCACCAAAGGTGGTTACCCACCTAGCAACACTGGTTTCTAGACCTCATTACAGGAGGCTAGATGGTTTGTGGGGTTTGTAATTTTGTTAATAGGTCAGTTTAAACTTAATGGGGGCAAAAACCATTTGAGCCCTTTTATGTTGCAGTGGTAAGGAAACAGTTTATTTAAGACTTCATCCAAACATGAACAGCTCAGATTTAATAACCTGAAAGTTGTGAGTGCTTGTGGAAAGAAAAAAAATGGGCCAGAGATCTTCTTTTCACTAGCCGAAGAGAAATTCCAATCAGCAAAGCTTGAGCAGATTTGATGAGTAGTGAGTGGTTCATCTGGCTGCAAGCCAAAGATTTCCCCTAAACTATTTTGCATCGAAACCCTCTTTCCATAAATGTCCAAACAGAAATTCATTTGCAAATTGATTGTATATTTACAGAACTTGAATGATCTCTAGAGATCTAGAATTAACTAATTTCAAAGTCCTAACAAATTTCAAAATCCAAATTTAATACAAGCTCAAATTCTATAATATTAGTCTAGAGAAACATCAATGCTCAAGCAGATTCATAATTGGAATCTTGATGATCATCAGCAAATGTAACCTGGTTCAACAAGCTTGAAGAAACCAAATCCAACTTGCTCTCCAATTAGTTAATAGCAAGGAATAGGAGGATATCTTCAAGTTGATCAAAGCTACTAGCTAGTAATGATCTATATGCACTACAGTGCTATATACCAACTACAAAGTGAATTCTCAAGTGAAAAGTTTTCAACAAGTTGTGTAGAATTGCTGCTGTAGATCCTAAAGTGGAAAGTAGTGCAGTGAAAATATTGCTGGGGGGATCATCATCATCGTCACAGAAAAAAAAGGATCTGCGTGACTCCCTCCATGCCAGCTACAGAGCCTGGCAATGTCCCTTGACAAGCTCCACAGGTGGCATACAGGGAGCCAGGCAAGTCCCACATTCCTGTGCAGCTGCCATGATGCATGCCCCTACATCTCCCACTCATGTTTCTTGTAGTAACCGGTCTCTGTCAACTCATCAATTATCCTTGGCAAGGTACACGATTTTGTTCTTGCAAGGATATTACTTTTAGTGCACCAGCATATGAAGTTAGTTCACAGACTTTGATGCCTTCAAGACTTGTGTATAATGTTCTCGGGTTTTGTGACTAGGTTGTGACTAGAAAATTCATCTCAAGTTGGAGCTACTTGCTCAACCTGCAGTGAACAATTTTCTTCAGATAGCGAGTTCATGGATCAAGACACATTATATTCTACATCAAGGACCATGATACCATCCTGCTCCGAGATCCATGAATTGGCTCAGTCATTATGCTGCAGCTTCAGGTGACAATTTTTTCGCGTCAGAAGCTGCTGCATGTTGGACGAATTCGTTGATAAAGCTTCCATCCATTTGGTCAGATTCGATGCAGTGATAAATTCGTCAGTAGGGTACCTAGATCTGGCTTTCAAGGCTGGATCATGATTCATTCATGTTCAGATCATGATCTGCAAAGAGCTGCTACCTGCACGTATGCAAAATTGTTCATGCAATTCATGGATGTGCTGCTGCAATTTCAGCCTCTTTGGTGGGCCGATTGCAGAAGCTTGCCGCATCCTTGATACGTTTAAGAATGGATCAAGAAACTGAAAACAGCACACAACAAAGAAACAAACAGCGACTCGCTAGATGAAGAAGGAAGGATCTAATTAGGGTTGCAGACGATCTACTACTCTTCCCTGCATTTACCAGGACGTTTGTTTCATGCCATCAGTGCTAAGAGCTGCATCTGGGAGAGATCACCGACATGACCTGAGCATTGCATTATCCAGCTTGACCTTCTGCGAACGCTACTCATGAATTCACTTCATGTTGCCTGCCAGATTCCTCCTTTCCATCGCCGGCGCATGTACCCGACGTAGTACTTACTTGCAATTTCGATCATTAAGAGCTGCAGGTTACGAGCGAGAACTGAATTGCACAAGAAAAAGTCACGTCGTGTGCAAGCATCTGGACCCATGATGATGTGAATTTTATGAGACGGTCGCCACGAGCAAGGACTGACTCCAGGAACCAAACTTTCGACGTTAAGACGTACTCCAGGCTCTGCATCATCATCATCATCATTTGTCATGAGCATTTTCAACGATGGATACTTGGATGCTGCATGTACCTTCAAGTTCTTGAAACACATGATAAAAAAAGAAAACAGAAGTTTGCTGTGCCAAGAGCACCACCTGTCTAAAAATCCATCCCTTAGGCATCGACCAAATATGCAAAGCTGAAAATTAGCAACAGCTCCAAAGCAGCTGATGATTGTCTGAGGTCTTAACTCTGAACTTCTGTGGGAGAGGGAGAGAAAGAGACAGAGAGAAAAGGAGAGTCAGCTCGAGAGGGAGAAGAAATTGATGCTTGCAATGGAGTTCTACAAGTCGGCATACTATAAGTAGTGCTGCTCATGAGAAAAAACTTTGCCCCCGGACATCCTGGAGCATGCTTCTTCTGTGAACCCAGTAGCTATACCAAGTGCACTGGGTGGAAGGGGGGAGGGGAGGAGTTGGGAGTGATCAAGATGATCACCTGGCATCATCAGACTCAGGTTAAGAGTCCTGGCAGACCAAAGAAGCTCCTCAACCCAAGAAAGGATCCATTAGTACCAACACCAAATCAGTACTAGAAAAACTGTGCACCTCCCAGGCCACTGTACTGGGGCTACTATCACTGACAAACACGCACTCTCTCTCTCTGTCTCTCTCTCTCTCTCTGATCAGCTACATCACTTCTTACCTACCTAAGTACCCACTTACCTACCTACTACCCTATCCTCTGAGAAGAAAAATTTATCCAACCAATCTATCTATGAAGCTAGATAGTTTGTTTTGTTTTGTTTGTCTCTCACTCTGAAATTGCCCAAACCATGGGCGCTTCATGTCGTGCTCTTGGTATCTATGAAGAGCTCTCGATGAGTAGGGGTGCACCAACTTGGTGAATGTTATTGATTATTGAACCATTTTCTCAAAGCAAATTAAATAAAATTAAAACTGAAAACTATATATGGAATTTGGAGGTGTTCTTGGTGTTGGTTGAAAGTCCTAGACAAGTCCAACTTAATAAAGTTCATTTCATAATTTTCAGAGCTAAGGTGTGAAAGATATTGATTTTTGAGTGGATTTTGTTGCTGGAAATAAAAATAAATTACAAAAAATTTAAAAGTTTCGATTCTGAAAATATGAAAAATAAAGAATGTGTTCACACTTGGGTTGACAACACAAGCTACACTAGTATCTATGAAGGAATGTAGTTTGTTTGTTTTGTTTGTTAAGGTGAGACCTCTCAAACCCAGGGGCTTCCCATTGTGCTCTTGATATCTTTAGAAAGCTCTTGATGAGTAAGGGTCCACTAGCTTGGTTTTGTAATGTTTGATTTACAATGTAAAAGATATTGAATATTGAATGACTTTTTCACTAAAATTAAATTAAATGAAAACTGAAATTTTCAGAGGAATTGGAATGGGAATTTGGTCTTGTTGGAAAGATCTCAACAAGTAGGATTTAATGAAATTTATTTTGCAAATTTTTGACCTAAGATATGAAAGATGTCAAAATTTAATTGATTTTTTTTCACTAAAAATTCAGCAAAAATCCAAAACATTAAAGAAAGTTGAATTTCAGGCTATGTTCACACTTGGGCCAATAGCACATGCTGTCAGAATAGTGCTTCATAATTTCACAAACGTAATCATCCACTTAGCTACCTAAGCACCCACTTTCTTATCTACCTTCTAACTTACTCTCTCAGAAGAAAATAAATTATTCAACTAATGCTTCATAATTTGAGCTCAATTCACTAAAAAAATCCACTTACCTACCTACTCCTGTAGTTAAGTATTGGGTGGTCAATGTTTATAATCTGAGTTTTCAAGAAACAAAACAACCTTTTTATCTATCTAGCTATTTTACTTACCCAACTACCTACTTACCTTGAAAATATTATGCAATGACAAAAGTTTTTTGGGGGTGAAATTTTGTTAAATGGTAATTTTATTTTTCAAATTAGCAATAAATTTGTATTTTTTGAGATTTTTTGCTGCCAATTTTTTTTTAAAAACCTATTTTAAAATTAAAAACTCACTGATTTTCTATCCTAATTTGAAGCAGGTAGCCAAAAATATAAAAGAATGAGTCTATTTTATTTTTTTAATTTATATTTTCTTATTGCCAAATCTGACAAAATTGTCTTATGGACGAGTGCCACTTGAGCAACATCACAAAATTGAAAACAGAAAACCCGGACAGCAAGCCACTACTTGATAAGTTGCAAACAAATTTCGTATTTGTTTTGGTATCACAGGGGGGCTGGCTTCTTGTACTGACATTCCTTCCCTTCATGCTGTGCACACAAGCTTGTCTGGCTTTTTCTTAACTTGGGGCTTTTCAAAATATGCTACTAGTATATATCATGCTGACTGACACACCAACAATGGAGAGACACAGAGAGAGAGAGAAAGAAAGAGGCTGTTGCCAGTGTCTCTACAATGGAGAGAGAGAGGCTGCTGCTGCCAGTATATCTCCATTTTACTGAATCCTAGAGACAAAATCCCTATACAGTAGATTTTTGTCTAGAGTTCATTTCATGAGTTGCAGATCTGATGGTGAGTAGATCCATGAAACACAATACATATACCTAAAAACCTCTGACCAATTTTGTAATACATGCAGACGTGCTCTTACAGAGTGTAAAAAGCCCACGGGGCATTTTGAAAAGCAAAACCTCCACAGACACAAGCATTTCGCTTTTCAAAATGCCTATCTTAGTTTTCTTCTTCTTCTTACTACTATTATTATTTTGATACCTGACAGGTATCATGGAATTTTTTCTTTAAAAAAATCCAAAAGAAATTCATCAATTTTTACACCGTTTAACACTTGCAGCCGCTAGCATTACCAGAACCAGCCCCGCCTTGCTTTGCCGTGCATGGATCCTTATTCTGATAATGCCTGTGATCTCAGGCGTTACCTGTACCCTAGACTTGTTAGTACTAATTTACTCTTTCCTTTCTATTCTTCTTTGTTGCTCTGCCTGCAATCCAGCAGAGTCTGATTGATCCCTCAGGTTTTTTTCTGCTGTGGATTTTAAATATTCACAATGTATATTACTCGGTAGGGTAATCCTGTCAAGCCTCTCAGCTTCTGACTAGGATGTATATTTATCCGCATGTTTACACTAATTTGCGAGAGCTTTTTGCACTAGCTGCCAATTGAATGCCAAGACCTGACTTGCTGACTATATTTGTGAACCAGTCTGAAACAGTTGAGGTGGATTTGTATTACACCCAATTCAACAGCTGCAGTCTGGACCCAAAAGATCCAAAGAATGGAAGGAAGGAAGGAAGGAAGAAAGAAAGGATAAATTTCAGATCAAGACTCCAACATAAATTTCACTCAGATCCTCTTTCTCTCGTTGTGCAGTGAACAACTCGAATTTGAGTGGTTTCCCAGCAAAGGAGTTTGTTCACCAGCACACATTTCTCTCAAAATGTGAAAACTTAGAAGGAAAAAATTGGGGTTTAGGCTATTAGGCCAATCTCTTCACTTGGAGGAGCAGATCCTAGACTTGATTGTGAACCACTCCAACAGGAAGATCCCACTTACAAGCCAGATAGCTCCAAGATTACAAACAAATTTATGGCTTTTCCTAAGGCAGTAGGCCTTGGCACTTGAATCTGATAGTGGCATCCATTACACTAATGTCAAATGTCAATAGATATCAACATATTATCATATTACCTTGGCCACTTTCACACATGTTTTGTTGAATAATTAATTAATTTAGAGGATTTCATTTCAACAACATTTTGATATATTCCCAAACATTCCATCAGATTCATTAATTTCCTTCAGAAAAAACATGTTTCTGAAAAAATTAACTCTTTGAAAATATCAACATTTCTGAAAGTAATATAATAGGTGTGAAACTGGGCCAAGGTACCATAGTATTTTAACTTCACACCAATTATGAAACCACAAAGTTTAGCGTATGTATGTGTCATGCAAGAACCGTCAAATAAGCCTTGTTCAACATGGATACTGATGTGTCACAATTGGTGTAAAGTGTCACTTATGGTGCATTCACACTTGATGTTAAGTCAGTGTTAAATGAAAGTCTAGGTGGCATCCTAGGTGGCATCCTAGGTGGCACCTAATGTTAAATGGGCAATAGCTTAATGTTAAGTGAATGTTAGCTTAATATAAAATGTTCATGGTAAATAAGTGTAAGTCCTAAATGACTAGCATCGTGTTAGGGGACTCAACACTAAAGTCCCTAACACCAAGTGTGGATACACCTTTATAATGTTATGTTGACTATTAGTAATTGCCATGTATTCTTTTGCTGTGAGTTGGGTCAGAGTGAACCAGCGCCCACCAGTGCGCCATCCACTGGATGGCCACTATGACTCAGTTGTGGATGAACCTCAACTGAGTTAATATCTTCTGGCTTCACCTAGGTAACCCACCCATTTTGTAAGTTGAATGTTCTAAATAGATAAACAGGTAGGAAAATAGTGGTCCTACTAGTTTAGAAGAGGGCTTATAGAGAGGCAATGGCTGTTTTTACTACCTACCCACAACCTGGACTTGTGGGTTATTAGAAGGTAGGTAGTAAAAAAAGGAACTTGGCTAACCACCAACATTAGCTACAGAACAGGAGCTCGACAGAGAACTGTTTACTGAACACATACCCACCATCCATCCATCCATCCTTCATGGTGCAATGGTCAGTGCTGGTTCACTCTGGCCCTACTATGTACCACATCATCTTTACCCACAACCCCTATTTGGACTTGTGGGAATCTTTAACATAATCCAACATTGGGTGTTAAATTATTTTTTCACCTCGGTTCATAAACATGAAAAATTGGACAACAAAAAGTGAAAGACTATTTAAATGCTATCACCTCAGTTAATTATTATGATTGTCAATCAAAAGCAGTCATTTTTGTTTTTGGGATCATTTTGGAGATCATTGTTATCTGTGCATATTTCATTACAACAAAAGGTGTCCTTGTATGTCAAATGATTTCACTGAATTTAAAGTGAATTCACTGGTTGTAGTAAATGAGGACCAGTGAAAAAGCAATGAATTCATTGATCATGTGAACAAGGACTAATGAACTACACCCACATTTTGTAGTAATGTTTAGAAGTTTTAACTTCATGTCACATTATGTAAAGGCTACACTTCATCCATAGCATTGTGTATAGGCCATTAGACTAATGGTGGTGGAGATGCTCATATATTTGTATAATAAAGTTGTTTGAAAGTTTTTGAAAACCTGAAATTAAAAGTTCTTTGGTTTTGTAGATTTGGAAAACCTAAGGTCAAAAGTTATAACAAAATAAAAGGGTTGCCCAACACTAATTTAGTCCCCTATTTTTGTTCTCTATACTTTTTTCATCCCCATTTTTTATTATTCCTATTTTAGACCAAATTAAATTGGGGTTCCTAAAGTTATTTGGAAATCTTCACTAGTCCCACACCCAGTCCCATTTTTTGCCCCAATTTCATCTCTTGCTTATTTACTATTTGTAAAATTATCACATTTGGGGATGAAATATCAAAACTAGGGATTAATGATGAAAATAAGGGCAAGTAGACCTTCAAACTTTTTTTGGGGGGGTTTTACTTGAAGAATTTTGGAAGGTTTGCATTATGGATTACATAGGATTTTTTTAAAGGTATCTAAGTAAAAGCATGGTTAGTTGACTCACTTTTGACATTTTGAAAAGTTCACACTTTACATTATTTATTTATTTATAATTATCAAACTATAATATTCCAATATAATATAGAAATTATAAATATATAATTATCCCATATGGTTTTGAGAAAAATTATTGGTGAACCATTTTACAAATATCACTAAACATGTGATTGGTCCCAAAATTCATGTGAAAACTTGAATACTTCAAAATGAAATGGACTATAAATGATAAAAATTGAGAAGAATCATAACATTTAAATTTTTTTTAAATTAGAAATTTTTATGTTGGGAAAGTTCCAAGGCATTTTATTTTTAAAGTCGTCATTTGATAGCAACCTTTTGTTTATTATTATTCTAACATTACTATGACTAAATGTCGAATATTATTTTCTTAACATTCATCCATATTTTTAAATAAGTTTTGAATATGATTCTCAAGCACTAAAGTGTATTTGAACATGAATAATTTTTTAAATGGTAATATAAATGTTCAATATGGCTCTACATTTTAAGTTCATTTACAATTTTAAAAAATTGCAATTGTGATAGTCCAAACAATCCCCCTAACTATGCATTCACCTATTTAATTACATGGAACTATAAGTGAATTCCTTGACTTATCAAAAAAAAAGGAATCTTCAAAGGTAATCACAAGCCATTGACTAGGTTACAAAAGCTTCAAAGTTATGTACAAATCACACAAATACATCTACAAAGCTTCCAAGTATAGACCCCAATAAGGATATGCAAAGGCTTCCCTAAACTATTTACAGGCTTTAAAGAAAATCATAATAGGTTCTAAATTGAATACAAACCCCAAAGAGGATATCTATAATTATTGGGTTAAATAGAAACCTTCCATAATGTCATAAAAGTTTGCAAATTAAATTTAAAGCCCAAAGAGGATAATGCAAAATTTTCAAGTTAAACACAAACCCTCAAGAGGATTCGTTAAAGGTTCCAAGGTAAAAGTATGATGTAGTGGACAAAAATGGACACTACAATCATTGTTTTTTCCAAGTGATGAAATGTAATCAAAAGCTATAGGATATTATATTGAAATTTTTATGGTTTGGACTCAAATATGTGTAGTAGTTTATATGTGTAATGTAATGCTTTTTTTTTTTGCAATTAGAAATAATTACATTGTATCTTTGAACTTTTTAATTTGTAGATTTATTAATTATAGATTATAAAGATAACTATGGACTTTGTTTCCCATGGGAAAAATCAATCAATCATATGAATTGAACAAACATATTATAAATGACATGTGGAAATTACAATTTGAGAAATGAAATTGTTGTTTTTTACATGAACAAAATATTTTAGAAAATCCATAATGGACATAAAAATGAAAAATGAAAAATATATAGCTAGGAACAATATATTTGTATAATCAATATTAAGAATGGTGTGAAGCCAATGATTTCATTCAATAAGGCCTATGACACAATGAATATATAACAATTTTCTTATTTAAACATAACTTTGATTAGATAAATAAATAAATAAATGAAGTGAAAAAAATCCACATTAATATTACTCATTATAGTAGATTCATATAGGGGAAAAATAAGTTATAGATCAAGGTGATTGAATCATTTTTAAAAAAAGTTATGAACTTTTAAAGATGATTGTAATAATAAGGCTTGGAATTGGGAAACAACTAACAAAGAGATTGCAAAATTTATAACTCATGTGTGAACTTTACATTTGCCAATTTTAATTGGTCCACCACACCATACTTTCACTTCTCAAGTACATAGCCCAAAGAATTTCATTAGAGGTTCCTAATTAAATCTAGAGCCCAAAGTTGAAGCTAATGCACAATTTTCAATTTAAATACATACCCCAAAAACCTTCATTATAGGTTCCACATTCAATTGAGACCCCAAAGATGCTAAAGCACAATTTTAAAGTTAAACACAAACCATGTAGATCCGCATTAGAGGGTCTAAGTTAAATTTAGACTCAAGTGAAAATATGCAAAGTTTCCAGATTAAGTACAAACCTTGTAAAACTTCATTAAAGGTTCCAAGTTAAATTCAATCACCAAAGAAGCTAATGTAAAGCTTCCAACTTAATCACCAAATCATGTCCAAAAGCATGTTCAATCTAATGGTTCTTTTACAAAATCTTCACCCTTCACAAGCCCACCAATTGACAGGGAGAAAATGAATCAATCAAAAGAGGGTTTGTTCGAAAACCTTCCATTCAAAACTGTACTTAGTGTCCTCTACTCAAATAGACTCTACTTGAATAAACTCTACTTAAAAACCAAAGTTCAAAAATTAAACCTCCATGAGCTCAAAAACCTTTACATGAAATATATACCTCGAAAACATTTGCTCAAAAATAATTCCACTTTCCAACAATTCACAAAAACATCCACTTTTGAAAACAACGAACTTTCAAAATCTCACACATGTTTTTGCTCACTCACACATGTTAAAGATGTTTGAAACAAAGAGCCTTTGGATGAGAGTGTCAACTTCATGTGAAAACACAAATATGGTCAAAAACTAGTTTCACTATCATGCTTTTTATGCTTGTCACCACTTCTTACAACTTTCAGATCCACTTTTTGCTAAAACTAGCCATTCTTGTATCATGTTTGGGGTACTTTAAGGAAAATTATTGTGCCTTAATTTCATATACTTTACAAATAACTTTACTAATCCCAAAATTGTGTGACCCGTAGGTTTAATTGCATTCCATAGTGACATCAAGAGGACCAAGTTGGTAATTTCATGCCTCCCTTCAAGCATAGTTTTTAGATTTTTTCAAAAGTAAAAAACATTTGATGTATGACCCCAACAATACATGTGTGCAAATTCATCAATCCATATGTATGGTACCCCAAAGTTTTGTCATCAAGTTGCATTTTTTAAAAGTTCCAAAATATTTGTTGTAGTACATTGGATGATCATCATTTTGAAATGGAACACCATTTTTCAGGAATATTAATGTAATCTGGAATGGGTGGATTGTTAAGATTTAATTAGTGAATTTGACTTATTAGAAAAATTGTGTGATCTATACTTTAAAAAGTGACTTGAATTGTTACAATTAATATTTTTGTTCATCTAAAATTTTTAAGTGAACTTAGATGTAAATGGTGAATCGAAAAATTAAAATTAATGACCACATTAAAACCATTATGGTTTGCGATGGAGTACATTCAACTTAATAGGAGAAAATGGTGCACCTTAATTTGTGATTGTTTAAGTGACTATTTATTTTTAAATACTTTCAAAATATCTTTAGAATATAAATTTATGAACCAAAAAAATGTTGTACTATATTATGTAATAATGTGTTTGAAAAATTCCCCAAAAAATGTCATTTCCAAATCATTTAAAAACCCATTAAGCAACAAAAAAACATTAGTTATAATGTTTTAGGAGTGCTTTTGAATATTCTTTCATCATTAGGTTCATTCCATGTTTTCATATGTATTTGAAACATTTTAATATAAGCACATTAAAGAAATTTACAACACTACTCCAATTTTTAATATTGAAACATGAAAAACCAAGCATCAATTACATGTTCATTAACTCCTTTTAGGTTGAATGTACCCAATGTTCATGTAGGTTCACATTAAGCCATGGTCAAGATCTACCACTATATCCCACCTTGACATTAAAAGCTTTAACCCTAGAATCACCTAAACCATTTCAATGTAAAAATGATTCAAATTCAACCTTATAAAGTCCTCAAAAAGAGGTAAATTTAGTGCAATGCCCAAAAATGAGGATGTGAATCTCTTTACCTTGATACACAAAGCCCCATAAAATACAATTGGATTGGCTAAATGTCACTTTTATAAGTAGTAAAAATGCATGTGATAGGAAAAGTTTCACCTCCCATTGAAAATATATTAACAAGTGCGATGTGATTAAATGTAATAAAAAATTTACTCCTTTTTCTTTCAAAATGATTTGGATAAATGTTAAGGTTGAGGATAATGGATTAAGACATGGACAAGGCTTACATGAAATACATCATGATTTAGCCAATAAGAATCCATAAAACATACAATAAAAAGAAAATCATCATCTTATATTAATGTGCTCATAATTTATGTACTAAAACCACCAACCAATCCTAAGTCATAACCATGAACTTCATTAGCTCCAAATGACTATTTGCACAAACCTAAGTTGACTACTTGATCAATCATGCATGGTTTGGTCATGTTCATGTAAAGATATTGTTTGTGAAGGTCCAAGGCATTTAATGAATGCTTATGATTTTTTGTGAGCTTGGATTTAAAAAGAACTTTGTCTCCAATGGGATGATCATTTCAAGGTGTACATGATTACTTCATTTGTAATCAAGGATGTTTTCAAATATTTGGAATAGATTCATTGTGAGGTTTGAGAAAATGGAAAAATCTATAGTATTGTTTGACCCATTATTTTTATAAATGTTAATTATTTTATTAAAAGATTAATAGTTATTAATTTTGTAAGAATTGCAACTTATTGATGTTACATTTCTTAATTATCAAAACATATAGTTTGATACAAGGAACCAACAAAGTTACAATATTCAAGCTTACATTAGAACTAGTCAAAACCAAAGGGGTCCATCAAGTTTATGGTGCAAAATAACCCTAGACCCTATTTTGTAACATTGACATCTATCAATTCATACACATATACAAAATGAATATCCCTTGTAAGCAAGCTTTGTTTTTATACATAAGTGTGTAGCTTTTGAAAGCATGAGGAAAACACTTATGTGTGTAGCTTTTCAAAGCATGGGGAAAACACTTAGGTGTGAAGAACATTATGTGCTTATTTCTTATTGTAACCAAATTAAACATAACTTGTTTAACAAACTTTACAAAGTTCTATGTCATGTTTTACAAATTCAAGCTCAACAAGTTTCCTAACTAAACAATATGAGTGAACCATGTCAAGAACCAAGACGAATGAGACGAATGTTGGCTACTTCTTTCTTTTCAAAGAAGGAATCAATGTTTAAGGGTGGAGTACATTTGCATCCTTCAATAGTAATTCGAATTTAATATAATTGAATCAAGATTTGGTGGTTGCAACAATTTCCACATAACATAGCTTCTTTTTTTTATTTTTTGTTATTAAGAACTTGACCTAGTTGAGAGGAAAAACCATAATGGGTATAGGTAATTGAATGAACTATAGAACATGTGGATGGTTATGTATCCAAAGAAATGCAAGCTTTCATTTTCTCTCTTTTTCTTTCAAAAATTGAACTTCATCTCAAATGGAACTCACATCTCAAACTTGAGAAATTCATCCCCATAAATATATGAAGGAACTAATATTTGATATAATTGACTACTGAAAAAATTATTAATAGTTGTGATTTTAAGGACATACATTAAATTGTGAAATACTTGTGATCATTGGTTCTTTAATGACTTCACAATTACAAAAAAATTGGCAATCAACTATTGGAAAAATTATAAGTATTTGTTATTGGATAGTATATTATTTTGAAATATTCATGATTTTTGGTTCTATGATCTCTTTAAACCTTTAAATACCTAAACAACATGGTCCATGTAAAAAAAAAGTATAGTTTTTGACACACATTTCCAAACATTTCATTTTGTGTTAAATTCAAATGAAAGCAACAAATTGGCCCATGGAATGCCTTAGGTTTTGACCAATGTTGTTTAGTTTTTTATTTAGAATAGAATCTTTCATTCTGGATTTGAGTTCTTTCTTGGTTTGAAAGTTAGAGAATCACAAATGCAATTATAAAAATAGTTGTTTGAATTTGTGAAACCCATGCAAGTTCTCATAAGACCTCCCAAAGTTTTTGGAACATGGTTCAATTTTAGACTAGGTTGAATGCCAATTGCAATTGTAATAATTTTAAAAATTGGATTATTTTTTCCCAACTAATGAGTGATTGCAAGTTACAATGGTTCACTTTTGGACAAATTAAGAATCCATTTTGACCAAAATTTAACATTAGAAGTTGACATCATCCTTTTACCATGACATTTGACAAAACTAAGTTTATTGTTTACAAACAAAACAAAATAGTCAAAATTCCTTTACATTAAAAGGTTGCAAAACTTGTTAAGATTTATTCTCCAAAAGGATTTTCTAAAATCAAGCAATGATGGGGTTTTCAAAAACTCGTCATGTTTCTAGCTTTTTACCAATGACACCTTAAAACATAATATTAATGAGGCAATCATTCACATGAATTTTGAGAAAAAAAATCCAAACAAAGAATTAATAATTATGAAAATTATGAGTCCATTTAGGAGTTTTATATGGACTATGACTTTTTATTTACGAAAATTTAAAGTACTTGATTTGGTCTATACAAACAAATTACTTGATTGTGATTCAATGAAGGTCTATTGGAATAACAATTTACTTCATAAAAACGAATACTTGTTTAAAATATTACAAATTCACTAATGTTAAGGACAATTTTAATCTTTTGCAACATTGAAAAAACAACCTTGTGATGTACATTTTGGAACATTATAATTTGCAACTACCTTAATGAACAACACCCAAGATGAATTAATTGTTATGTGCAACCAATTATAAATGTATAATGTGCCCAAACAAACAAGGCTTGATTATTGCCCTTTTACAAACTTGTATATATATTGCTAAAAAACTTGAACTTGAACCTACCTTATACCTTAAACCTAACAATTACATTAGTTTGGACCCCCCGAATTGTTAATGTGAGAAGCCCCATTTGTCATAATTTATTGTGAACTATTTAATGATGATCTTGTTTTTAGGCCCACTAATAATGTGAATTGAAACTAAGTACACATTAAGAAACACCTTGTTCCAAACCAAGACCTATTGAACATGGGTTTAATTTGAAGCTCCAATTGGACCTTAGAATTGAACCCATGTCATGACAAGCATATAAGCCCCATACTATAAATTCATGCCCATATTAAATAGGTAATAAATACGAAATGGTTGGTAGTGCATTTGGACAAATCATGAACTCATTTCAACAATTGGTTAATTTGATGACTTCTAGGTTATAAGCAAGTTAATCAAAAGCCAATTTGGCTATTAAGTGTTCATTTTGAAACTAATTCAACTTTATGTGGGGCACCCTTAAATATTTATGGTTATAATTCCTTATTAATAGCTTTAATTGAATTGATGTTATTGGAAACAAAAGTGAAGTTAAAAATGAGTTGGACAAAAATTCAAGCTATAATTAAATAAGTGGAGAGAAAGATTTAGGGATTTTGAATGGTTAACACACCCAAAGGCACATAAGGCCTTCAAGTATGACTTGCATTGTTATATGCAATCAACATATTTGATAAACAATCTTAGTTAAATTTGCATATGTTGACATTTATTCAAGCTTGGGTGCAATAATCAATTGACTATTAAATGCATGCCAAATTAACATATCCTAACCCTACCTAAATCAAAACAATTTCCAATCCTTTTTTATTATAATATTTCCCTTTATTTTCATTAGTTTCAATAATTTCACCTTTTGAAAACCTTGAAATTAAAACAAACTCATGCAAGTAATTGTGCTCTTTGTCTTGTCTTATGTGCATGTCTTCAAACTAATTTAAGGCTAGGAGATTTTATCATTGTCCATGTGACCCCCACTTTAAAGTTATAACACACATTACTCTATTTAAACATGTCACATTAGATCAAACACAAACACACCCTATCATCACATTGGTAAATGAATTACAGAGGAATCTTGTAACATAAGACAAAAAGACATTCGTACAATCTAAAATAACTACCATAACAATAAATTGGTTTTAAAAAATTAAAAAAAGGTTTCATACATTGGTTGTAAGGAAAAATATATAATTCAATTGGTTTCATAATAGAATAATGTTTTTCAAAACCAAAATATAATTAATATAAGATATGCATTGATCACAATTATTAGAAGATAATTCAAACAAATATATGCTACCAAATATGATTCTTGCATTCTTTAGTTTTTAATTTAAAAATTTAAAATTGGAATAACAACAAAAAGAATTTCTAAAAATCATATCCCACACAAGGAAAAAGTTTTAAAAATAGCTAAAATGAAAAAAAGAAAATGTGTGACTATAAATAAATAAATAAATAAAACATGCTACAAAAACCTTCACATATTTTTTAAAAGAAGGATTGAATAGATATCTTATTTGACCACAATGTCCAATCAAATATATATTAAGGTTATGTAACTAGAAATTTGATTTTTGAGTAGTCAAAAAAGTGTGAATAAGATTTTTATTTAAATTTGAAATGTTATCTTTAAATTATTTATTTACATGTGACAATCAAGATTACATGTATTTTTTTATTGAGGATTTGTAATTTATTTGTAATTGAAGACTTAATACATGTAAGCAAAAATAAAAATGAATGAGAGAAATATTCATGTGTGGTTGAAAACTTGATACAAGGAAATTGAGAATAAAAACTAGTGAGAGTTTGATTTTTCTATCTAGCCAAAAAATCACTACATGCAATTGTAAATGAAATGAATAAGATCGTAATCTTTTGTGCAATTGAAAATATAAAAGTAGAATTTTGATTTATATGTATGACCAAAAACTTAGTAATACATGCATCCCAAAGTAACAGTGAATTTAAAAGGAATTTTTCTTAGAACCAAAAGCTTGACAAGAGCGAAAAAAAGTTGTCATATAGTCTTGAATGTTGTCACATACAATGTATACTTACATAACATTAAGATATAATCTTGGCCCACAATGAAACTACAACAATTTTGTTCAATATCAAAAGTTAGTCAAATTTATTCTAGGAAATTGGAACCCAATAATATTTTCACTTGAAGTGTAGCCTATTTAGCTATGAATGTATGAAACAAAGGGCAAAAGAAAAATGGATCATGTGTTGCTATTAAAATGCACATTATAGTCATTGTTTATGCAATTCATCAAGTGTATTTGAAATCATTTCTAACAAGAGTAGTGAATGTTCATGGTTTTGAATTAAACATTGCAATAGAATATACTAAAAAAATTAGTTAGCTATCATATATTTAAGAGTTGAATTTTATCACAAGTTCAAATATATGATAATACTCTAACTATAGTTTGAACCTTTCATTTTAAGTTTTTAGTATCCTAGTTAAAATGTTATAGAACCTTCAAGTTAAACATTTGAACTTGAAATGAAAGGGATTTCAAGTTTTATGTTATATGTAATTATGGACTAAATCCCATTTTAATTTTTAATGTTTTTTTTTTTTGAACATGTGATAATGAAATGCATGTTTGAAAAAAATTGGAATTAAGGTTTTTAGTTAACTTAAATGTTTTTTAATTATGGAAGCTATTAATAAACATAAAATGATAGAATTAAAAGAAACTTTGTTCAAACACAAAATTTATACTATATCATTATTTTAAAAAAAATTAAGTTAAAAGATTACATACAATAAGATTCTAACTTAGGTAAAAGCATGATTAGTTGACTCATTTTTGACATTTCCAAAAGTCCACATCTTCCATTAGCTAAAAATTCTACAATTATCATAATTATTAAACTATAAATCTTATAATTATCCCTTGTGCTTTTCAGTAAAAATATTAATAGGCCACCCTATAAATATCACTAAACATGTGGTTGATAAAAAGATCCATCATGTGATTACTTAAAGATTTTAATTTGAAATGAACTATGTCGCAACCCTAGCTTTGGGTTCGCAACCAAGGCAAAAGGGTTACAATGTTGTAGGCCAAAAGGAAGCTTAGAAGTCAAGGCAAAGAGGTCGCAAGGGTGCGGGCCAAGAAGAAACCCAGGAGTCACATCACACACTCTCGGGAATGTAAGAAAGTGTGAGGGAATATGAGGGAATGAACCCTCACACTCCCAAGGCAACTCCCACTTTGGGAGATGGAGTCTTGGTGGATTCTCGAAACTTTAAAGAGCAATTTCAGGGGTCAAAACTCAATGGCTTGTGGCGTTCTTTATATCTTAGAAAACTCTTGGAATGTAAATGTTTGAAATGGGCTCGCATTATTCATTTGGATATCTGAAACACAAATTATGGCCAAAAGAAGGGCCGGGAGTCAAACTACTAGTTTGACTTCCAACTAGAAAAAGTTGGGAATCGAGCTTATTTACTTGGCTACAGAGGTCATGCAATAGTTGGAAAGCTTTTGATGAGAGCTACAACTTTGCTTTAAATCGCATCTCAATCTGAGGTCTTTTCGTAAAGTTATGGGGCTCCAAAGTCGCGGGAATCCTAATTGGTGCGATTTCGAGACTCTCACTCGAGAATCCAGGGAGAGAAAAGTCCGTGGCCACTTTGGATGTGGGCTTCGTGGCCAACCATAGAATATACTATAAAGGGGAAGGTGGTGGCTTCCTCCAAGTCCAGGTCGTGGTGAGTCTAGTGTGTCCGTGTTGCCCGTGGCTCATCCTAGCACCAAAGGTGTTTTAATTATGCACTAACCACTTTGTGTGGGTTGTGTGCAGGCCCGTGTGAATGAGTGAAGCTTATCAACTCTCCCTAGTCCCATCTCGGAGCTCCAACATGCCCCTCTACCTTTCAAAATGTTGTGAGCTAGGGAGCTTGCCCCGATTCTTCCCTCTTCCATTGTCTTCTACTTAGACTCACATTTGAGTCCTTCAAGAAGTTGGGAGTGCGTCAAACTATAAATGATTAAAAGTGATGAAATACATCACAAATTAAATTCTAAACAATCATAATTTTTTGTATTGATAAAAATTTAACACATTTTATTATTAAATACTTCATTTGATGGTGGCCTATTTTTTAGTTTATATGTGATAAACACAAATGTCATCATTTCAAAAGTCCACTATGAATCCACTATTTTTTTAGAATTCATTCATATTTTTCAATATGATAACCATATTACACTAAAACATGGAATCCATCATTACAACATTTTATAACTAGTGTTCATTAAAGTCTATATTACAATATGAATAATTAAAAAATTGACAATAGTAATGTTGAATATGACTTTACATTTGAAGTTCATAAATAAAATTTAGAAAAACTATAATCCAAATAATCCCCAATTATGTTTCACTCATTATTATGAACACATAAAATATTCAAAATTTCAAATGTGAATTTTGCTAATAAATTAAGAATAAATAATTTGTTTGTTGGTTACTTTGATATGAACCTTCCAAATATCACTAAAAGAAATCTTGTCCATTCCAACCATATGGTTATGACCTATAGATGTGACTAGTGTCCAAATCAACTTTTACAACTATAGTTGGGTTAGTCTTACATGTCATTTTAATCATAAATTTGTGTAGTCATATATGCGATCATTGTAGTCACATATGTGACTATAATTTGTGACTATTAGATGTTTGGATGGAAACATAAAATGAAAGTGCACATTTTCATCCAATATTGTGAATGGATCCTTGGATGGATGAAAACCTAGTTGTTTTTGCAACTAGTCATAATTCTTTTGGCAATTACGGCCAACAATTTTTCCATTTACAATATTATGATGATTAAAACATATGTAACATCTTTGGAAATACAATATTTGTTTGAGAATCAACTTGTGTCTAATTGTTTATTGGTATTTTGAATTGTTTATTGACATTAACAATACAAATTATTATATTTTTATTAAATATATTTGATTTATGATATATTTATAAATATTATGTATGATGATTATTTAATTATGTATTATACATGTAAATTAAATGTTATTGGTAAAATTACAATTTAGTATAATCATAATCAAGTGTGATATATTTTTTGATCATAAAACTTTTTACCATAATTTCAGATAAATTTATATATTATATTTTTAAAAATATAAAACTTAAAATTTCATCAAGTTTATTAATTATCTAACATTACCAAATGCGATTTAGATTAAAATCAAAAATATAAAAAATATTATAAATCATAAATATTATAATTATATTTAGAAAAAATATTATTATTTGAAATATGATAGATATATTATCCACTTATAAAAATTATATGTGAACTAATTAAAACTATGATATATCATGATGACATTGTATAATATGTTTTTTTAATGAAATGAAGGATTAATATGTGGGAGATTATTTATTTATTATTATTAAATATTAGACGTAAAATATTTTCATTTATAAATCATGTGCTCGAAAAAAAAAATCCAACAAAATCATCATTGAAATGATATTCAATTGAACAAAATTCAGAAAAAATTTATTCAAATTAATGTACATTTTTGGAAGAAAAATATATTTAATCATGTATGTTATTGAAACTACTTTAATAATCAACTTAATTTTTTTCCATTTGGACAAATATCAATAAAATACGCAATATTGAAATTGATGTTTATGTAATGTTTAAAATCAAGTACGGGTTAATCAAAATGCATTCCACTAAATAAGTTACTTAATAAATGTGATTTAATATATATTAAATCAATTAATTGTAATTATTTTTAAAATGATGCCCAATATTTTATGTAGTCATATTTGTAGTTGCATAGTTTTACGACTAGTCAATGGATGAAAAATCCTTATAGTAGCAAGTGATATCCAACTACAAGGGCAATTGTATATGCCACATGGAGTTTTTTGCAATTGGTTGTCTTTTGTCACTTGTCCAAGGCAACTACAAGGTTTGTAGTCACATGTGTCCGTTACGACTAAAATTTTGTCTTTTGCAACTAAAATTGTAGTCATTTATTTCCAAATCTCTTCTAGTGTATATTTGTAAAAAAACATAATGAACTTTCAATTATTTAAACTATGATCATTGAATAATTTTTAGTCAATTTTGAAATCCCCAAACACTAAATATTAGTCATTAAAATGTCACCTTGGGTTATGACATACATGTATGCCATGTTGCCCTATACCCTCCTCATTAGCTCCTTTTGGTTATGTTTCGTGAAGTTTCTCAAAACCACTTTTACTATCTTTGATGCAATTTCAAACTCACATATGCACTTGGAAGTTGCCAACTTTGGTATATCACACCTTATAACTTATGCTTCAAGTTACATCCCCTACTTCCACCTTATTCTATTTTGATAACTTGGCCACATTTTAAAATTTTGATGATATAGAATCCATGACATAACATTCCTATCTTCTCACATTGTGCATCAATACTTCCGAAAATTATTTTACAATCAAATACATGGATTTCCTTTTTGATAATTGATGAAATTTGTTCTTTATACATTGATGAATCAAATTACTTGTCTCATCCCCTTAAGGTTGATTGAATTATGTTATGATGTACACAAAATGGGTGAACCCAAATTCATGGACCCAAGCAACTCCTATTCATTTTCATGCTTTTGTATATTCACACATTTCATTAATCCATTTACAAAGTCCAATTTAGTAGGTATATTCATGATGGTTCTCATAAAAGTCTAGTAGTTTCAAAGTTTTCCTTCCCTCTACAAAATAAAAGAAAACTTTCTTATTTAATCATTTGTGCATGTTCACATAATTGGTGTGTTTTCCATTAATTCTATAGCAATCCCTAGTACTTTTTGTGTGATGAGAGCCAAAACATTGTCAACATGTTTGGGGTGTCAAACCATTGCCACAACTTTTTAACAATTGTTCATCTTCCCCAAAGCTTACTATGAATGTATGCCAACAATTGACCTTTGAATCTTTTGCAATTTGTTCATCACATTGCCTTAAAAAATCCATGATGTGACAAATAACCACATTAAAGGTGATGATTGTAAATGAAATGTGTTCACACTTGCCACATTTGTTGTGGTCCCACCTCTTTAAAGAAACAATAGCTTTGTGATTTCCCCACACAATGTTATTGTGATAGGTATATGACAATATTAACTATTGGCATGAAAATCATTTAGATAATTGTAACATTAATGTGTTGAATTTCTATTTATGATATTCATTAAAACATGAATTGTGTACATAAAAGTACATTGACTAAAATTCTACAATTTAAAAACATATGCAAACCATGTCCTTGCTAGGAATACTTGCTATGCAATTTCAACTCAATTTCCCAATCATGTATCAAAATATTACAATCATCAAAATTTAGTCCATGTCCAAATGTGGGTGTCTCAAACACAACCTTATAATGCAATTTATCATCCTTTCATAAACCTCTTGTATTATGATTTGTCACACAATTAAAATAAATAATATGTTAATTGAAAATATCTAATTTTACATTCAAATATCCTTCAAAATTTTCATTTAATCTATTTTATTCACATCCATGTGATTGTATTTATCCATGATCCTTCTTATGAGTTTTTACTATTCAATTAATTATAGATGAAAGCAACTAATCACAAACCTTCGCATTTCAAGAACTTGCTATACCACCATATAAAATTTTACTTGTATGAATAAAAATTCACAATTGCTATGTATTCAAAATCATTCCAACCCATCTTGCAATATTCATTGTATTGTTCATCAAACTATATATCTAGGTGTGAAGACCTTGTATTTTATGTTTACCATTTAAATTTTACTAAGGTTGCATTGCAATTTTCCTATAGTCTCTTCACCTTCAAACCCTTTTGATCCTAATCAATAAACATTGGTAGTAAGCTTTCATAATTCTATTTGCCATCCCATAGAAAGAATCCATGAACATCTTGGCATTAATGTTATTTTTTCATAAAGTGCATGAACTAACAAGAATTTTGAGGGATGCAATGATGTTTTTAAAGCCCAGGATTGTAGTACCTAAGTAGCTTTGACACATGTATGTTTAATAATTAACTTGGGCTTTGTGTTGTGTTGTTATGTAGTACTAAATGATGATGCAATGATGAAAAAATGAATTGATTTTGTGAAAATTAAATTCCCTTGGAATTAAAATATTGAATGACATTTCATGCAATTTGAAGTAAATTGAAATTGGATTGTGTTCAAGATGAATTGAATTGAATTCAAATTCCCTTGAAAAAAAATAAGATAAAAATTGTTGTAAAAGATTGAGAAAATTTCAACCCTTCTGAAAATAATATAATTCATGTCAAAGCATGCATTCCCTTACATTTTATCATTCTAGCAATGGTTGGAAAATATTCTCAATCGCCCTATACATGTGAAGATCACGAAGTGATATAAGTGGGAAGGATTGTATGCCTACTATTTAGGAGTAAGAGGGACCTCAAACTTGTAAGTATATGCAAGATCCCTCCGATTCTTAAGCACTATTTGAAAGATCCATCGTTTCTAGGAGGGATATTCACAGAAATACTTTTCTAGTGAATATTTTGGGTGTTTTTCTAGTGTTCTGGCTAGGTGCATTATAAATCGTAATATTTCCCTTTCTTTGTAAATGAACTTTTCATGCACATAGTTCCCCAAGTGTGTGAGGAGTCCTTTTTAAAAGTTCCTTGACAGAGCATGCAAGGCTACTTTTCAATATTTTAGGTTCATCTTGTATAGGCTCCTCATTGTAGTAACAACCATCCTCTAGGGCTTTAGAGGGCTACTATTGGGCACACTCTTGAAGCCTTAAAGTGTGCCCAACAACAGCCTTTTATCAATATTTAGCATATCCAATGTGCATTATTTTGTTTTGCCCCCAGCCCCACCCATAAACCTGAAAAGCTTGACTATACAAAGAGAGAAACTATTTAACTATCACCACTTGGCCTGATTGTTGTAGTTGGCCTATGATAAAAAGCCATTAGTTGCAAAGAAACAACCATTTCTTCCTACATGTGTTCTTTCAGGGCACTACCAATGGGATTTTTTTTTTTTTTCCAATTTTTTAAATGTCGAAGTACTAGTGAGTGTCCCCCACATAGATTTAGTCATAATTTGCCTAACTAATGATGTTTTCTCTAGGAGCATTAAAAGTGTAGCTAGTATGCATCCTTGTGCAAATTCGCTCCTTCAAAAGGGGTGTGTAGAACACAAATGGGTTTAGGACCAAAACTATGTACGTTTATTACATAGCTATGGAAATCTATGTTCTTGGTTGCACAAATATTTTCTCACCCTTTTATTATCTATGCATACTAATATGCCACACCATTCTCTTACCATGAATTAAACATAAACAACACCAAAACCATTCAAAACCAAAAGTTCGAATCCTTTCACAATTTAATTCCATTAAACTTTGCATTCATACAATAACTTTGTATCAAGGTCCTTCTAAAGGTCACAAAAACCCCCTTATATATTACCCAAAAGGAAAGTAAATAAGAAATTTCCTAAAGTTTATTAATCACATGGTTCCCCGTGTGATTTCACATAAAATATTGAAAAAGAAACTAAATACATAGTTCCCCATGACTTTCACATAAATTAATATATGAAAGTCAATGCACCATGACTAACTTAAATTATGAAATCCTATTAACAAGTAAATCACCAAACTTACCCATTAAACAACTACATAGGTAATTGTTTAACTACATCAAGTTTCATCACTCCCAAATTCATTATGGATTTTGTCCTCAAAATCACATATCCAAAACCTTTTTCAATTTGTCATGATTAATGCGATATGGATATGGTAAGCCATCGACATTTTCAAGTTCATAAAATCCATTATCTACAAACACCTTCATGATAACAAAGGGTCCAAACCACTTGGGTGACAATTTTTTACAAACCTTGCGATGATGTTGAGCGTTAAACATCATGACAAGGTCACCTTTTTTGAATTCCCTCTTTTTCACCTTCTTGTCAAAAGCCTTTTTTTGTTGAACCTATACAACTTCAATGGATTGGTGGGCTTTCAACTGCAACTTGTCCAACTCATTAAGTTACAACAATCGATGGCATTGGGATTCATCCAAAGGAAGTCTCATCCTTGTGGCAATGCATAAAGTCATTACTTCTAGCTCAATGGGTAAAATCACCTCCACCCCATAGGTTAAACGAAAAGGTGCATACCATGTGGCAATTTTGTATGTGGTGTTATAAACCCACACAACATGGTGGATTTTGAGATCCCAATTGCAAATGTTCACATGAACTTCAACTTTTTTTTCCAGCATGGAACATAATGTCCCATTAGTCCTTTCTACTAGGCCATTAGTGTTAGGCTTATACATAGTGGTAAACCTATGTTTTACTACAAGGCGTGCTAACAAGTTTTCCATAACCTCACTCAAAAATTGGGAACCATTATCAGAAACAATTTCAAATGGTGTCCCAAATTGAGTAAAGATTTGTTCATACACAAATCGTGCTACTTCTTATTTCACTGAGGACTTCAAAGCATGTATTTCTGCAAACTTTGTGAAGTAGTATGTGGTAATCACAATGAATTGATGCCCTCTCCTAGTTAGTGACAATGGTCCGATTAAATTAATTCCTCATTTTTCAAAAGGTCCTAAAGGTGGTATGGGGTGTAGAGGGCCACTCATAGTAGACCTTTGTGCATAAGCTTGACATACATCACATCTCCTTTAATAACCATGGGCATCCTTGAAGAAGGTGGGCCAATAATAACTTGCCTCCAAAATCTTTTCTGCTATGATTCGTCCCGTAAAGTGGCCTCCATAGAACCCATCATGAAATTCATGCAAAAGATGCGAGGTGTCACTCTTTCCAATGGTTCGTTACAAAACACCATCTCTTCTTTAGAAGTAAAGTTGATTGCCTATCATCGAGTAATTTCGACTCTTGTGCACAATTCATGCTTCGTACCGCCTTTGTGGCTCCAATTAGAAACCTCATGTCATCTAAGTATTGAATGATTTCCCGATATTCTTTAGGCATTTCTTCTGCATTGATGGTCATTATTGCTGCATCTTGAAAGTCATTATCCTTTAAAACATCACCCACTCCTTCGTATGCCTTTGTAAGGCCATCAACATTACCATGCCGCCTTCTTAGACAATGGAAAATGTCAATGTCAAATTCCTCCATCAAGAGCAACCATTAAGCAAATTGACCATTTGAATTAGACTTGTTGACCAAGTAGGTTAAAGCCTTGTGATCAGTCATAATTTTGGCCTTATATCCCAACAAGTAATGGCGAAACTTCTTAAGAGAGAAAATAACTATAAGACCTTCTTGTTCGGTCATAATATAATTCTCTCTATGTTGAAATTAATTATTTACTAACAAAATGAATGGGATGGTCATGCCCATTTTCATCCAATTGGGATAGTGTGCTCCCCACCGCTTCTCCAAATGCATCACAATATACTAAAAATGGTTTGTTCCAATTTGGAGTTCGAAGGATTGGTGCAACTTGAACAGTTGACTTGAATTATTCGAATGCCCATCTTGATACCTCGTCCTCCATAGGTGTAGGTGCATCTTCACGCAAGAATCGTGTTAAAGGACGTGCTTTTGCCGCAAACATATGTATGAACCTTCAATAATAACCCACCATCCCCAAAAAACTTCAAAGGGCTTTCTTTGTGGTGGGAAAAGGAAGCTTTGAAATCTTATCAAGCTTTTTGGGATCTGTGGCTACCCCATTCTTTGACACAATGTGTCCAACCATCCTCCTTTCTAAAAAACCAATTGTGGTTTTCTCAAGGCTCGAAGTCTCCTTTGAACCATCCAAGCATTGAAAAACTAACTCAAGTTTGGTAAGGTGAAAGGTTCTGTCACTATAAACTTCAATGTCGTCAATGAAAACTCGCATAAAAAGGCCCAAGAATGGATTAAAAACCTTGTTCATTAAACATTGAAATGTCCCTAAAGCATTGCACAAACCAAAGGGCATTATTGTGTAACAAAATGTCTTCCAAAATCTGGTGAATGTGGTCTTCAATTGATCCTCTAGAGCAATTTTCACTTATTGGTAACCCCTGTACCCATTTCCAAATGTGTACATCTCATGCCTTATTACCTCTTCCAAAATTTCTTCACAAAATGGCAAAGGGTATCGGTCTTTCTTAATTACTTTATTTAGAGCTTTGTAGTTGACATGCACATACCCTTAACTTGCCATTTTTTTTTAATGCTAATACCACAAGAGAAACCCATTTAATTGTCTTCACAAGTCTAATGAACCCTGCTTCCAACAACTTGTCAAGTTCTTCCTTCACCATTGTTGTGTATTTTGGATTCCATCTCCCTTGCTTGGTTATGATTTGTTTGGCATTCGATAACAATTCAATTTTGTGTTACTCCATGGTGACTTCCCTAAGGTTTTTGTAGCTAAAAACAAATATATGGATATACTTACAAAGTAAATTTTCATATTACTTTTTTTCTTCAAGGCAAAGGTCTGGTCCTAGCTAAATCTTGTTCACTCATTCCATGATTTTTCCTTTTGTCAACACACATGGAGGTGGTTGGTCATCATCCCTTTGAACCCTTTGATCCGCTTGAAATAAAGCTCCAGCTTTGGGGATTGCTTCCAAAGCATATAACCCCACTTCCTTTTCACTGGAATCATCGGTGTAAATCCCTTCAGAACTAGAGTTTTGGTTTGTTTTTTATTCATCATCATACTCATTTGTTCTTCCAAAGCTCTTCACAAAGTTGGCAAATGGAACTTTCTGTTGGTTAGGATGAATTCTAATGGTCATGTATCCTTCGCCCTAATAGTTCTTTGCATGCAACTTTGTTAACCAAGGCCTACTTAACATCATTGGGTAAGCCCCATCCTCCTCTAATACCACATGGAAATCCATAATGGTGGAAACCCTTATTGTAGTGATTACAACATTACTAATGACTTCTTTTGGCCTAACAACTCGTTTGTTAACCATCTTTAAGGTTACTGAAGTTGGTCTATCAATTTTCAACCCTAAGTACTTCATTGCAAGAATTGTCATCACATTGACTTTTGCTCCTCCATCCAACAACATTCCGTGCAACATTGATCCATTACATTGCATCAATGATTGGATCACATTCATGCTCTACTGCTATGGCATTCAACGATGAGGGTACCTTTGGGATTTTAGGTGTTGACAACCCTTTCCTCAACTCCTTTCGAGTTAATGGCACCATTGCCACCAACTGTCCAATGATGATGTCTACCTTCTGTAATCCCACATCCTTCACCACTAAATAAAGACCAGAATCTTTAAAAATTGGAAAGCCTTGGAATCTAAACCTTCACCTGCAATTCTTTTTCTTTTCTTTTGGGGCTCTCGCCATCTCCTTGAACCCTTTTGATGTTTGCATCGGATGAATAGTGCCTTCCACCGGTCATTTAGTTTGGGCCATTACATCAATTGCATCCTCCAGAATTTTGAGGCTCTTTTCCAAACCCATCAAAGCCTTTTTTCGACCTTCGCTCATCAACTCAATTAAATGTACTTGAGCTTTACCCTTTTCCTCTGCAAAAAACCTTCAAATAGAAAAACCCACATTCTCTCTGGTAACTAAGGTTAGCAAATTTGGACATTCTTTTGAATAATGACCCTCCCAACACTTGTAACATTGAATTGTTGATAGGTCTCTCTCCATGTTTTTGTTTTTATTAATCCTTGGCTATAAGTAAATGGAGGTTCAACTGGTTCATTTGATTAATCATCTATTCCATAGTCGAATCCATGTGTGAACTCACTTCTGGATGCTTTCGCAGCTCTGATTCAATCGAGAATTGAATTGCTTTCACCATGGATTACGTAGTTGGTCGTGGAACTTCCTCCATGCTCACCTCCTTCTTTTTGGCCACCTCCGTTGTTTCATCAAACATCGCCGCTTGTTTATATTTCACTTGTTGTCGCAATTCTAATAATAGACCAATGGGGAAATGTTCTAGCACCAATGCATTCATTCCCACAAAAATTAGATTAATTCCTTTATGACCTTGTGCCCTAAAACACCCCTGGAATTTATTCTATAATGTCATTGTCCTCTCCTTATACTCTTTTACTAACTCTAAAGCCCCTTGCTTTAGTTGACTCAGTTCAAGTATTAAGTTTTGGTAAACATTCTTCACAAAAAATTCCTTCACTAGGGCCTTAAGTATGTCATTTCATGATCCCTTCACTGCTTTTGTTTGTCGCTCAAATCAATGTGATGTTGTACCGTCCAAAAATTCAGGAAAGAAATTAAGCCATTTGCAGCTGTTCCAAACCCCGTACCAATACAAGCTCTCTTGTATTCCCTTAAAAACACTTCAGGATCTTCATCCTTACTTCCCCTAAAATCTGGAATAACCATGTTGATTTTTATTTTGTCTTATAAAAAACACACCAAACTAATTAATTCCTTTGACCAACTATCACTAAGCTTTTATAACCTTTCCTCATGAATAAGGAAATTCCCAATGGCCCGAATTGCACTCGTAATAAAATTATCCCTATCTTTTCACTGTAAAACTCTAAAAGGACCAGACATCTCCAACCTTGCGAATTATCCTATTTAAATGCCTGGATTGAAAAACAACATTTACAAAATCACAACCATCACGAGTATTAATGACACCTTCACTCCACATGACATGCAAATGATTGGTTTTGGCATAGTCTAGAATCATCCTTCTTCCTAAGCTAGATGAATAAATGTTGTTCTGGTGTGATTATCCTTTGGCGTTGCCTTGTAGGTTCCGAATCAGGTTAAGGTCCAAATTCCTCCCATCATCCATGTAATTGTGATAGTACCACATTTGGTTCACCTACAGTTCCAGGCTCTTTAATAGGCCTTTCAACAAGTCTTTCAACAAGTGATTTTGGCCTAACAACTCCTAATGTTAATGATGGGGTTTGTTGTTTATCTTTTGGAAACTATGAACTAGGGGAATTAGAAATCTTTCCTAATGTTGACATTAATGTTTTAACTAAACACTAATCTTAAAAATAAAATATATATTCTTTTATTTCCTTCAAAAACCTAAAACATTTTTTATGTAAAAAGTCTCAAGGTTTCAACAAGGTCTAGCAAACATGAGCTTATTCATGAATGTTTACTATCATTTATATACTTATATTTACATTTTCTCATATGGCTTAACATGTGCCATTTTCTTTTCCTTTTTTACATGCAGTTTTTCTTTGCGAATCTTCTCAGATTTTCACAAATCCAACTCTAGTTTGTGCTTAAGATTACAAGTAATATCCAAAAACAAGCTTGGGGTCAAATAAAATGACTTGTGTTTATGGTCTTCATGATGTTATTTTACATGCCCAATCATGCACCAAATCTGATTTGGTTTGCCTCTTGTAATCTCCATTGTCACAAGCTAAATCTCTTCCACCCATGTTGTCAAATCTATCCATGATTTAAGGATAAACAAATCACCTTACATCACTCGTTCTAAAACAAAACAAATAGTTTGTTTTTTTCTTCTTCTTACCAAACTTTCAATAACAAAACTAAGTTCCACAACACAAAGAACATAAATTCGGGTCCCGGTAACGGAACCAAAAGATGTAGAACACAAATGGGTTTAGGACCAAAACTATGTACGTTTATTACATAGCTATGGAAATCTATGTTCTTGGTTGCACAAATATTTTCTCACCCTTATGTTGTCTATGCATAACTAGTATGCCACACCATTTTCCTACCATGAACTAAACATAAACAACACCAAAACCGTTCAAAATCGAAAGCTCAAATCCCTTCACAATTCTATTCCATTAAACTTTGCATTCATACAACAATTTTGTGTCAAATAAAGGTCCTTCCAAAGGTCATAAACACCACCTTATATACTATTCAAAAGGAAACCAAAAAAAAAAAATTCCTAAAGTTTATTAATCATACGGTTACCCATATGATTTCATATAAAATATTGAAAAGGAAACTAAATACATGGTTCCCCATGTGGTTTCACATAAAATATTCAAAAGGAAACTAATCACATGGTTCCCCATGACTTTCACATAAATTAATATGTGAAAGTCAATGCACCATGACCAACTTAGATTATGAAATCCTATTAACAAGTAAATCACCAAATTTACCCATTAAACAATTACATAAATAATTGTTTAACTACATCAAGTTATAGGTGCAATTTGACCTAATAAATTGATTTTTTTTTTAAAAAGGGATTTTTACCAAAATGTTTTGGCAGTGTTACTTTTTGACGATTTTTCACCCAAAAAAAAAAAGTTTGTTACCAACATGTGTAATTTTACTAGCCCAAAAAAAATTCACTATCTTTTCCCATAAATCTTCCTCCAAAAGAATGTTGTAATGGCCCATTTACCCCTACCGTTGTGCATGCTCTTACATCATCCCCAATATATGGCCTTGTTAAACTATTTTTCACATCCAAGTTTAGTTATTTACATGTTAGCGAGGTTGGGGTTTTTTAAGGAATTGTCTTATTCAAGTCTAATGTTTCTATAAAAAGGACAATCTATGAATTTCAAGGTCAGGTCTAATCTTTTAGGATGTCGATTCCTTGAGGTAATGGTTTTAAGTTTTATAAGGTTCGTTGATTTTGGTTTCCAGGTGGGGCCAAGTCCAATATTTTAGGTTGTCTATACAAACATTTGTTGCAAGGAAATATTGATTCTCTTCAGTAAAACACATCTTTATGATCTCATTCTCCTCCAAGTAATTAAATTTCAGGAAATGAGTTGACTTTTTAATTTTCATGATGAAAGTCACAATGAGTGGGGAGGGAGAGAAAAAAAGTAAAATCATCATGAGAGATTGGGAAGTGAAAGGCAAAAAAAAGTCACAAAGGAATGGCACACCCCAAAAAAAATCACAAGGAGGGAGTGGGAAGGAAAAAAAATAAAAAATAGAATAAAGACACACATAATGAACAAGAAATATAAAAAGAAACAAAGTCACATAGCTTATAAACAATGCAAAATGAGGCCCCAAAAAAAAAAAAAAAACCAAATTACAAGAATGGTAGCTTGAAGCCATGTTTTTAAACTTTAGGCCAAAATCCATATATCAAGGCTTGTATCTATACCTATAGACTTAAAACCCAAGCTAAGGCAAAAATACCTTAAGACCTAGCAAGTTGAATAATTTTTTGAATCCCAACTAATGCCCAAAACACCCAATCAAACCTAGGGCTGGGTTTTTTCACATCGTAAAGAATTGATCCTATTTGCTTAGTGTATTTTTCGATTACTTTTGGGCCAAAATATTTCAAATGCTCCTTCCAAACGCACTAGGCTGTCACTGAATCACAAGTGAGTTTAAGATTGAAACTATGTATGTTTATTACATAGCTATAAAAATTTATGTTTTTATTTGCATAAATGTTTTTTCACCTTTATATTGTCTATGTATAATTTGTATGTCACACCATTCTCTTACCATGGACTTCACATAAATTATACCGAAACCTTTCAAAACCAAAATCTCAATTCCCTTCACAATTCTATCCCATGAAATTTTATATTCATATAATAACTTATTTATTTCAAGTGAAAGTGTTTTCAAATGTCAGAAACAACCATTTATATACTAACCAAAAAAAAATTAAACAATTTTTTCTCTTAATGCCTACACATCACATGGCTCCCCATAGCTCCCAATGTGATTTCACATGCATAATAAAATGACAAAAAAATTTCACATAAATTATTATGTGTGAGTCAATGCACATTAATGTGCCAAAAACTTTTCACATAAATTATCATGTGAAAGTCAATGCACATTAATGTGCAAAGACTTTTCACATAAATTATTATATGAAAGTCAATTAATGTGTCAAAGAAATTAATTGAAACTATGACCAAATCATAATTAAACTATGAAATCCAATTACCAAATAAATCACTAAACTTAACCATTAAATAATTACATAGATAATAACCTAATTACATCAAGTTATAGGCCCTTGCACAAAGTGGTGTGAAGAACCCACAAAGCTGTCACCAATCCTTTCCACAAAATGGTGTGAAGAACCCGCAAGGCTGTCACTAGTCCACAAAGTGGTGTGAAAAACCCAAAAAGTTGTCACGGGTCCTTTCCACAAAATGGTTTGAAGAACCCACAAGGCTATCACTGGTCGCTTCCAAATTTTGGAAGGGACCAAAACGTAATCCGTCTCTTTAAGGTACAATTTCTTTTCCTTAAAAGTAGATTTCTTTCCAAACCCTTAGATTTCTTTAACACATTTTTTTCTTTACAATTTTTTTTTACCAATTATAAATTAAATGAAACATTTTTTACAAAATAGATGTCATCTAATTAATAAATTCCATCAAATTTTTAAAAACTGGAACTCAGAGATTTTTTTAATAAAAATACAAGTCTACTAAAGACAAAAAGAAATCATGGAAACTAACCTAAGAAGGACAAAGGCAAAAGCCCATATGGCATAAAGAAGGATGGAATGTTTTAGGGTGGAAAGTATGAGGACAGACAGCTTTAGAGGGAAAAAGAAAATGCAAAGAAGAAAGGTGTTGATAAAGAATTTTCAACGCCTACCCTCGGCCTATCGGCCTCGGTATGCGCCCCAAAATCCGGAAGGGCCTGAAAGAGGAACCTTCTCCTATACTAAGCCCACTGGAATGTGTCTTGTGGCAGGTCTTCCCTCATCAAGACCCACTACTTACTGGGCTCGGACCCTGATCTTGACCCCATCCAGGCCAACACTAGCTATCACCTTTTTGCAACCCCACCCATAAAACTGAAATGACGACTACACGTAGGTGGGTGAATGCACGATACTCATACGGAAACCTTTGCAGGAAGCACCCTTCTGTTGACGATCCAATCGGGTTGTGATGATCCGGTCCTGGTGACAACAATCTCATGTGGATTCTGCAAGATCGGAAAAGAGAATTAAACTGTGCCTGAAAATCTTAGCAAGTGTACTTTGGTAGGACGATTCACCTTACACCACATGACGCGCATTTGCTCTCCCCTGGGCGCCCCCCCCCCCCTTTGCTCTTGGCCTTCTTCATAGATGCCGGACTTGACTGATTTGATTGCTACAGCAGGAGCAACAACAGTTACAACATTGGCGACTCTGGAGCCCTCCCTCTTGGCCTCGTACGTACATACATTGAATCTTCGATGCGATGCCAGACTTGACTGATTTGATTGCTTCGGCAGCAACAACAGTTTCAATGTCGGTGACTCTGGCTGGTGACTCCCCCATATATCGGACCCTCCCCGGCCACGCACCCCACCCACCCCTATTTACTACATTTGGTTTTTCTCAAAAGAGTGACTTTCAAGCTCAATTGTCTTTCTCAACTGAAAACATGAAGAAGTCCGAACATATATAACCAGCTTTAGGCCGTCGTCTTCTTCGTCTAACTCTTCACATATTAAGCGGCTTAGGGGGCGGTTTTTAACCTAGGTATCAGTTTACATTGATAACCTGCTCCGCACATAGATGCATCACAGAATGTATTCAGATGCAGACTAGGTAACTGGCCAGAGGTCACTAGTTACCGAAAATTGCTTGCTGAGGTTTGGAAGCATTCTGGCTATTTCTGATAGTCAGTAGCCTCGAGCCCACAACCTTTACATCCATAACATGCTCAGCAGGTGGATGTGGATCACTTTTCTGTCTATACACAGAATGGATATGGGCCACTTGTGGTCCCAAACCACTGCCTTAAATTCAGGCAGCTTTTAATACGTGATTTAATCATGGTGTGGATTATGTCCAATTAAGAAGAGACACATCAGCATGTTGGCCCCCTAGAGCCGGTTATGGATCACTAACCAAACTTTACATCCATCACCTACTCACACTTGTATCCGTCATGACCTCAACAGTTTTTTCCAGCTCAGTTAATAATAACCAACTTGGGTTCAACATTGCTCCATGCTACCCACGACAATCAACTAATGAAAATATGATTTTTTATTTTTTTTCTGTGAAAGTTTATATTATTCATTATGTCACCATTGTAACTTTTCATTGGTTCAAGCCCTATAAGGTGCATCCTAGGTGTTACCCTTACTAGTCGATTCAAGGTATGGGAAAAAGGGTTTTGAGCTCATGTAACCTCACAAAAATGATCCTCAAAATACAAGGTTTTACCTAGGGAGGTCACTTTCATTTTATTCCAAACAACATGAAAAAAATATAAAGTGCAATTTATTGAAAAAATATATATAATTTATAATTTGTTTAAACCTAAATAAGGTGCTTGTAATTCATTATGAGAATATATTTAAAATATTTCATTATTTCATAGCATATCAAAAATTATTTTGTTTATTTAACTACTTTTTAACATATATGAGTGATTTCCCCATCAACTTTTACATTCAAGATAGAAATATGGAGCACCTCCTCTTTGGCCCAATTAAATAGGTGGAAAGAAGAAAACTTGTACAAAGTATACGAGATAAAAGCGTGATGCTATTGGGAATATTTTGGCAATCGTAAAATGTCTCACATAAAATAACACAACCTAACAAGCATCCTAGCATGACTAATATGGTGGACTTTTTCCTTGTCTTCTACCTTCCCACACATCTTGCACTTAAGCAAAGAAGAAGACAACATGCCAAGTTAAAATTGTCTTCATAACCATTTTTAAGTTATGAGAGTTATCAATTATGTAAATTCTTTTTTTTCACGTTTCACCACATTTGCACCTCATACCCAATGTCAATGTGATAAAAAAAATTTACATATGTGTGAAAAGGATGCAAACATCAACCATCATAACCACCAACAAAAATTGTTGGCATTTCATAATGTGAACACATTTTGTGTTTCAAAATCAATTGAATCACCCCCATTCTTTTTGCTACACACAAGAATCTTTTTGAAATTGTGATAATAATCTATAAGAAAATCCACCATTCATTGTGGATGCTTTTAAAACTTTCAAAATTTTATTCAAACCACAAAATTCAATTCAATCATATTAAATCCCATTCAACCAAATTGAACTCATTTCAATCGATCTGAATTTAATTGAATTTGAATCCAATTTTGTTGCATTGGATTTGATAGGATTTTGTGACTACTCCTAAGTATGGGCTATGGTGGATATTGTGAATCCATGTTAACAAATGTGTCTTGTCAACCCAAATTAGTTCCAAACTCTACTACAAAAATCATGGTATTTACATTAGTAGCATTGTGACTAAGATGCTTGTAGAGTCACGACTATTAGTTTAAAAGGACTAACACTATCCATTTTGACTAACATCAAAACTTGGCACGTCCATTATAACCAAAAAAACTAACAATCTAGTCAAATCAAATGCAATGTTCTACACATGGTGGATGCACAACCCTCGTGACATTGTCCAACTTAACTAATGTGACTAAGGTGCTAGAAATCAATCATCAAAAATTCAAACATTATGATTGTCTAGTGCTACTTTTGATAACGTGGTAATACAAATTGAAAAACATGTAATTACTTTTTTCATTAAATTATTGTAATAGAGTACACTCCTCATGAAAATGGGAGGTTGTAAGTTGCTAGATAGGTAGGTTTGTCAAACCATGTTCGTTCATTAGCAAGCTCATAGGTAGGTAAATAATAAGTAGACAATAAGTAAACAGCTATTAGAAAATCTACCTAGTAGCCTAAGTCCTACTTAGGGTAGACTTGAGTAATACTTAGGTTACAAGGTAGGTAATATGTATGTAAATATGTAGGTAAATGATAAGTAGATAGGTACATACATATATAGGTTGGTATGTAAATAGGTAGGTATGTAGAAAGACAAATAAATAGGTACATAGGTATGTAGGTCATATGTCATAGGTGTCACTACATAAATACGTAGGTCATGTTTTAAGTAGGTGGTAGGTCATAGGTAGTAGGTTCATGTTCGTAGTCTATGACCTACCTAATAATACATACCTAGTTGTAATACCTATTTTAGTTACATATATTACTTGTATCCATGATTTACCTACTACTTAATATATTCAAAATGTCTAGTATAATTAGACTTACCCATAAGAAAAAATCTTCGGTTTTTCCACTACCGCGCATTGCAACTACTTGTCCAATTTGACCATTATTTGACTTATTATCATCATGCACAAATAGTATGTCAATTTTTTTACTAGTTATTTGTGCATAATTTCCATAGTGAAAACAATGACTACTTTGCTCTCTAGCACTGGATTCTCTCCATATTCAATTTTATAATAATGGAAAAAAAAATTGACATAGAAAATATCTCAACCCTAAATTCCTTGCAATAGTGGTAATATTGTTTAGTCATTCTTTTAACAACTTTTCAATTATTAACATCTAGCATAACTTAAATCAAGGTTTGATAACAAGTAAAGAATGTTACTCATAAATTGCACCTTGCACTTACACAAAAATTCACATTATTTTATTTTTTAATAATTTCAAATTGTTGATGTGGAAATTAAGGTAGCATTTAACTTTATTTACACATTGCACTATAATGGTTAGTATTTTTTTTGACATCTCTTCAACTATCAACATAGTACATTAGTTGAATTGTACAATTGTATCAAGTTGAAACCATTGCTCATAGGTTGCATTTTGCACTCACAATAATTTTTTTAAATGAATGTATAAAAATTTGTTATGTTTCACATTAATATTTGAATTAATTAAATCAAAATGTTCATATATCCAAAGTTTAAGGTCCATGTAGACCTTTATATCAATAAAATTTAATGTTCAAATTTGTATATTTACATCAATTTAAAATTATGTTTTTCCCTTATTTGTTCAGCATTGGACAAGTTTTTTATTACAAATGTTTATGATGCCATAATAACAAAACCTCAAAAAAAAATCCTTAAATTATTTCTCCATTTTATCTCTTCATGTATGATAAATACAAATCTTAGTTAAATTATTTTTAAAAAAAGTTGTTTGCATGTATTATTATCTTTATTGTTACCATGATTTAGCATTTGTTTTTAGGCTTTTTTTGTTACAAGTTTATGTCTAAGTATTTAGAGATGAAAATTAAAATTATTTTAAAGAAATAAAACATTAAAAATGGTGATTTCATAATAATGACATCGATGAATTATAATTATCATTATTTTCAATTTTGTGGTGTTGTTCAAATGATGATCATTGATAAAAATATTTAATTATGTTTTGGCTATAAACAATATATGGGGATATTAGGTTGTTAAAATCTTTCTATATTTTGGCTACAAGTTTTAGAACCTATTGTAAAAATAAGCATATGTGTGTGTGTGTGTTGATGTAAGTTTGATGTTGTTACTATTTATGGTTTTGACATTGAAATTATTAATCAATATTTATTATGAATTTTTTTTCTTCTTTCAAATTTGTGATTTCAAAATTCATTGAACTTGCATTATTCTCATAGGGGGTCATTAAATGTTGGAGTTTTAAACCATGTGCATCAAACAAAACAATTTTTACAATGTATTATATGATTGTTCAACCTATTGTCTCTCATTATTACTGAATTTTTTAAATATACACATATTTAAACCAACATATATTAATTACATTTTAATTATTATTATTACCCAATCTATGTAAATTATAAATATATATTTGAATAAATAGTCCTTTTACCCAATAATTAATATATAACACCTTATATTTTTACTTACATATTTTTATATTTTTTAAAGGACTGACCCCCCTCAAAACATTTTTTTTGAAATTTCATTAATTTTTAATTATTCCCCAAAAAGAACCACCAACTTGCAAAAATTTGCCACCAAAAATAAAACAAAAAATTGTTGTTGACTAAAGGGTGGGGGAGGGTAATCCAACAATTTAATTCCAAAATATCACCAAATTATGTTTATTTTATTTCTACAAAGGTAAAATGTATGGTTACATTATTAGAAAAAAATAATATAAATAATATGTTGTGATTTGTTTTCAAAGTAATATTGAAGGATTCAAACAATTTTGTAACTCTATAATTTATAAGCAAATATGGGTAAAACTACTTATGGGTGATAACAATTTGAATAATATCGTGAAAGTTTATTTTTTAATTGTACAAAATCATATTGAGGAAACCAAAATTTACAATTCTTCAAAAATTGAATATATATTTTATACAATAAAAATATCTTTGTTAAAAATTTAATGAAAGCACTTTTGAATTTACATTGAATTCAATCCCATTTATGAATATTGTAGATGAATTTAATTTGTAGATTTTTAAAATTCATAACATGTTATTTTAAGTTTTTTTTTGAACCTTTCATATTGCATACTTATAAATTATAACTATTTTCTTGATTAGATTATTGAATAAATTTCAAGATCATATTTTCATTTGCACCATTTCAATAAATTTTGAAAAAGAAAATGTATGTCAAAGTTTGAATTTTAAAAATAGTTTCATGTTGAAGATAATAAACTTAACTTCCTTTTTATCTTAGGAAACACTTGAAGTAGTTTAGTGGTGAAGACCTTGGTGCATCTCTATGAAGTCTTGGGTTCAAACCTAGATGAATGTGTGCGTTAATGTACAAATGTGTATATACATTGATATATCATGTATAAATATGACAAACGAAACATGTATCATGGGTACATCATCAAAAAAAATTGTTAAAAAAATTTAAAAATGTTATTATTAATAATATTAAATCATGGAATGTATTTTTGTCATGGCATGTCCTGAAAAATTTACAATCTATGATTTTTTTTTAAAAAAGGTTTTAAAAGTTTTAAAAGTTTTAAAATGTGTTACATGATGATGTGGCATGTCAATCCACGTCATATTACCTTGGGACCTCATAATATCCATGTCAATTTTTTTAAATTACAAATTACCTAGTGCAACATGTCACTACCCAAAACAATTAAAAAATATTTCATTAAATATGTCATAATTAGCTAGTCTTTTTTTACCAAAACCATGTAAGTTGCATATTAGTAAACTTTGTCCCATTTTACTAAAACATTTGAGTAATGGAAAAACCTAAGATTTCTTCCTATGACCTACCTACTACAAGTACTACATAGTTGGTAAATTTTTTTTGTTTTCATATCTTTTACGATGACATTTTATGTCAATGCCAAAGGATTGATGCATTGGTTAATGACTTGGTTTGTCTTCATGGAGGTCATCCTAACAAAACAAAGCTTACATAAATATGTAAACTAGGTTAACCTAGGTAGGTTTAGATAGTTGAGCTATAAAAATTTAAGTAGGTGGGTAGGTTAGGTATGATAAACTTGGTCGCCTAGCTAGGGTGAATCGTTTTAATCATTTTAGTCACAATAAACATGCCATGTGGCATTTAACTATTCGTTAACATATTAATCATTTGAATCAAAATATACATGCCATTGGGTACGCATCACTATTATAAAAACATGTTTTTATTAGATTTTCTAATTTTAAAATAACAAAAATGACAAGCATAAAAAAAATCACTTTTCAATCTGGACAAATCTATTTGGATTCACCATTGTGAGTAAGATGATCTTTTTTATTGGTAGAGTAAGAGACTATTTAACTAATCATTTTGACTAACAAATAGTGGACCATTTGACTAGTCAAATTTTTACTTAAATTGAAATCTTTTTTTGTGGATGTATATGTACATATTGGTAGGTAGATAGTAAATAGGTTTAGGTAAGTCATAAAAAAAGGCTTTCAAAGGCAAATGGGTAAGTTAATGGTAAGCCTAACCTAGTTTAATCTACCTAGTTACATTAATCTAACCTCGACCTATTTTAGTCCTTTATTCATGCATGTAAGTTAAAAGCATTAAGAATTGAACCCCTCATTTGCATAATGATAAACCAAATCCTTACCAATGGACAAAACCTCCAAAAGGTGACAATTTTATCAAGTTTTTAATTTCACATTACTATCTATGTAAATAAGTAGATGAGAGGTAGGTTGGTAAGTAGGTTGCAAGATCATAAGTAGATAGAGGAAATAGGAAAGAGGTGTAACGTAGGTATGTTAGTAGGTAGGTTTAGTAGGAGCCATAAAGGGCGTTGGATGTTAAACATAATAAATCAGAATCAAATTGATGCACTCCCAACCTCTTCAACAGACTCAAATGTGAGTCTAAGATGAAAACATCGGAAGAGTAGGAAGTTGGGGCACGCTCCCTGGCTTGCATCACTTCGGGGGTAGAGGGGACTGCTAGAGCTCTAGATGGGACTAGGAAGATTGGCAAGCACTTCAATCACTCACACAGACCTACACAAACCAAACAACAAGTTGGTTAGTGCACAGTTGAAGCACTTTTGGTGCACGGACGAGTCATGAGCAAACTTGGATTCACAAAACTCACCACGGCCCAAATTTGGGGTAAACCACCACCTTCCCCCTTATAGTATACTCTATGCCTGGCCACAAGGCCAGCATTCAAATGACATTTTGTCCCAGGACTCCCAAGTGACAATCCCAAAATTCCCAAAGTTCGGATTCCCACAACTTTGAAGGCTCATAACTTTGTGTGAAAACCTCCGATGGAGATGAGGTCTAAGCAAAATTGTAGCCCTTGTCAAGAGCTTTCCAATGATATGTGGGACACGACCTGCATGCAAAGAAATCAAGACAATTCTCGACTTTTAATGATCAGGAGTCAAATTGTCAATTTGACTCCTGGCACTTCTTTTGACCATAACTTGTGTTTTAAGTGTCCAAATGGGTGATGCAAGCCAATTTCAGATATTTAAGTTCCAAGAGCTTTCTAATGATATAAAGAACATCTCAATCTAATGAGTTTTGACCCATGTAGTCGCCCATTAGGGCTCCAACTTCCAAAGTGGGAGCTCATTTGGGAGTGTGAAGGTTCATTCCCTCACATTCTCTTGCACTCCTGGGAGCATGAAATGTGACTCCTAAGCTTATTTTTGGCCCACACCTTCGTAAGCCCTTGCCTTGGTCACGAGCCCAAAACTAGGGTTACGACATAAACATTTTATTTTTATTAAACCATAATAATCATGGCAAGTAAGTTTTTTTTCCCTTATATGAATGTTAAAGAACTTAAAGTAAAAATTCATTTGATCCAATTTTAAGTTTTGGTTTTAATTCAAGATGTTTGAAATTGTACACCTACTATGTTAGATGGAGTCAATTTTGCAAAAGACTATCAAAAGGACTCATATAATATTTTAAAATTCATTAAAAAAATATAGATGATAAAAACATATTAGCCACATTCCAAAAACATTCGTACTTTTAAAAATGTGTCTAAAACTTTAAAAATTCAAAGAATGTTTCAAAATTATTTTAGAATTTTAGACTTTCAAGAGTCCTTTACCACATATAAATGGGTTATAATGTACATGATGTATGAATAAATTTTATAGCTTAGAATATAATAAAATTAAAGAATGTGAAATTTTAATTTTTGGTGATGACTTAAAATTTTGATCATTTTTCAAAATGAAACATTGAATCTATAAGGAATATGCACACTTTTAAAAATTCATATTTATTCAATGATGATGAAATAAAATGTGATGCATTGGGGAACATTTAAATATTTTTTGCAACAAGTTACAAAAAAATTCATTCAAAAATTCATTTGAATGTAAAAGTTTTTTCTGAGAAAAAAAAACGTGTAATCTTTTTTTAAAGTAATCCCTTTGGCTCTTAGTTATAGGTTTTGACCGTTTCCAAAAGGTTTGTTGAGGGCTATGTAATTCATAGGAACATAATAGGTTTGTGAGCATGTTTAAATTGAGCAAGCCCATCCTTGGGTGGTACCACTAGGAACATCACACCTTGATTTTTCTAAACCCATCAAACTTTGAAAAATCATAGGAAACATTTAAATGAACACTTTCATAATTTTCTTCTTGGAATACATTTATTAGGTTCCATAGATTTTTTAAATCTCAATCATATCAAGAATATTTTGTATTTTGATGTTCCTAATCATTGCATTCAAAAGTTTCAAAAACGTAGCGCCTATTTTTTTCCTTGAACTTTCTAGTCAAAAACATAAATTTGGAACTTGATTTATGAATTTTTTCCTAAGGTAATTTGAAAGTCATTTTATTTTTTGGTTTAATTTTTCAATTAATTGATTAAATATGATTTAGTTATGAATTTCCAAAGTTGAGGGTGTTAATTTTTTAAGGGGCCATTTTAATTAATAATATAAAAATTTAAAATTTTCCAATTTTTAAAATTCCCAAATAAACTTGAAGCCATACATTAAAACATGCAATTGATAAACATGAAAAAAAAAATTATAATTGTGAAAACATTTAATGAAAAGGGCCCAAAAAAATGATTTGGTTATTTTTTGTTCCTTAACCATTCCTTGAGGTGGTTCCTAGTGGTACCACCCAAGCATGGGTTCACCCAATGACACAAATAAATAGACAAACATAATCTTTTTTATTATATGGACTCAAATGCAATAATAGGAAATTAATCATAAAAAACCCCAAATTTTATTAAAAACCATTTAACTTATAACTATCAAAATTTGTGTTTTCAAAATCAAATTAACCTTAGAATCTGAATGATACAAACATGATTAAATCCCAAAATGCATGTTATATTAAATGCAACTTTAATCACAATTATGATTTTTGACTTCAAACTTCAACCCTTTTTCATCTTTGATTATAGAAGTAAAATCCTTGATTGACAAATTTACAATGTATAAGCACCTTGGTTATTTAGGTCTTCTTTAAACCTCAAAATGCAACATTCCCAAAATTCAAATGTATTACGTTTAATATTGGCAACATGTATATGTTTTGATGCGATCACTTTAGAATTTTCAAACACATTACATACATACACTTAATGTAAAGTTTGGGATCTACATGCATCAAACGACCATTTTTAAAGGGGGTATTAGATAATTGTCCAACCTATTTTTAATTATCATATTATTATTTAACTTTGTAATATATGCATATTAAAGTCACCCTATATTGATTATAATCCATTATTTGAGATTATTACATACCCTATATTATAATTAAATTGATTATTTGAATAAATTGTCCCTATTTTGAAACTAGTTATTATCCAACAACTAATATATTGCACCCTATATTTTTACTCATGCATTTTTTTAATTTTATTACTAGTGTCCCTTCAGCATCAACTTCAATTTTGAAAGTAAAATTGCAAGGGAATGACTTTTTGGGAAGAAGCAAAATTTCTTCAGAAGGCAACATGCCAAATTGTGGAGAAAAAATCAATAGAAAAATTTGAGAAATAAGTTGCAACAAAAACCATAATAAAACAAAAGAAAATGAGAGGACAAATGGGAGGAGAATTGGTAACAAAGAAGTTGCCAAGGAAAAGAAGAAAGAAAACTTGTTAGTGGTACCCTTGTAGTTAAAGGAGATGGATACCTATTGAAAATGGTATGATCCTTGAAGAATACTCAATGGGTGATGGAAGTTGGAGGACTTGTTGGAATATGCATGGGAAACTTCAACTTGCATTGGTATGTGATTTCATCAACAATACACCACATACAACCACAAAAATATTCAAACAATTGTGTAAATAAAGCAAGAGATCATCTTTATTGAAGACATTGTTGCCCAAATGCTACAACTATTGAAGCTCAAATTGAAAAAATGTCAATGTTGAAAGTGTGAAGCATGGATTGCCAAATGCATGGCAATCACCAAAACAATTTCTTACAATGAGAAAGAAGGATTTTGGTGACATTTTTTCTAAGTAGAATAGATCCTCTTAGAATTGTGGGATTGATGCAAGTTTTTTAGATTGAAAAAAAAAAAGACCTACTATGTGAAGAAATTAATGTGGTACATTTTCCATGTGAAGAGCACAATAATCCTAATGAATTGGACTACCATATACTTTGCAAAATGTGCTAGACATTCTAAAAAAGATTTAAGATAGACAATATTAAAGTGAAGAATTTGGACTAGTTCAAGTCATGTTAATGATTGTTCAGTATTGGTTTCCAATTTAAAAAAACCTATTGGACTTGCCAACTCCCATAAATCCAAGGATGAACTTGCACAAGATACGAAAAATGAAAATTTAAAAGAAAAATATCCTGCAAATTTTTGGCATTTGAAGAAGCCAATATGCAAGATGTAATTTTTTTTTAAAACTCCCAAAGTTAAAGGTGAAAATTTGCTTACACCTCATGAGGAACAAGAAAAGATGAAATCATTTAACGGTTGAACATTTTGTTCAATCTAATAAAAGTAGAAAAACAAGACAAAGCAATTACTTGGAAAGCTTAATGACACAATCATGACCAAACTTCCAAAATCTTCACTAGAAGAAATGGTGAATCCAAATCATAATCAATTTCCATTTTTCCATTTTAAAAACCTTCTATATTGGTAGAAGTAACAAATGACAAGTGCCTACCAAAGGAATCGATGCATGGAATAAGAGGATTAACCTATATCTAGGGAAAGGTCACTTACAGATCTAAACCATAAGCAAATTGGTAGATAGTTATGACATGTAATGGTGAGTAGGTAAGAAGCAAAAACTAAAGCTTGACAAGAGGCCGAGCAAGGAACTAACAATTTGAAAAAATTGCAATTCAAGGATCACACTAATCATGCCTAGGCATTACAACTCAAATGGGTGGAGCTTTTGGAAGGAGAAAATTCTTGACTTATAAATACTCAACTTGCTAAGTATCTACAAGGGGCTCAAATGAAACTTGAAGATCAACTTGTTAAGTAACATGGAAATATGAAGGTGTTGCCTTAAATTAACAAGGAGCTCAAGCTTAATACATTTGCCAAGGAATTTGATGTGCACAAAGGATGTAGGTTCAAATCAAAGTTATGACATTATGAAGCATATTTTAAGAGGCTCAATCTTTCGGTCAACAAATGGAACATCAAATTATTGAAATGTAGACCAAATTCAATGAAGACTTGAAGAAATGCATTACTAACCTTGAAAATTTGAGTGTGAAGGTGGACAAGGACATTTTTTTTAATAAGGAGGAGATTGAAGGTTGATCAAATAGATGTCATGTGGTGAGTTTAGATCAACCTTCACATTTAAAACATCAAACTTTATGTCAAAGCATACATGTGACTAAATTTTATTATAATAAAAACATTGCCATGATATGTATTTTTTTCATTTATAAATACAATGTAGGGTAATTTATAAAAAAATTAAGGAAAGAAAAACATATATGTTAATACTTTTTCTTATGGTTGTATGCAAAACTATTATGGTTGCATGCAAGAAATAGGATTGTAATTCATTTTCTTATGGTTGCACATAAAAGGTTTAATTTGTGTTCATTTTACTTATGGTCTCAAGTTGAGAATAAATAACATTTAATCTTTCATATTAAATGTAAAATTTGTGTTGTCACATGTAAAAAATAAATTCATCAATTCATTTCATATAGTTGCATGTAAAAAATATATTTCTTGATTTCAATATTTACGATTGCATATAGAATTGTTAACATTGCATATAGAAATTAAATGTTTTAATTCATTTTATTTATATTCACATTTTTAGAAATAAGGATTTTTATTAATCTTATTTATGGTTGCATGTTAAAGTTTATTTTAAGTTTTTCACTTATTTTAAATGGATTTGTACACGATATTTTTGTACACTATATTTCATCTTAATTTAAAATGTTAGCTCATTATATGGTAACAATTTTACTTTGTATAAACTTTTTTATTATTGTGTATCATATTTTTTTATGGATACCAATATTGACATGATGGCATGGTGCATGTGTGCTAGAACAAACATGACATGTTTGGGCTAACATGATGCATCATCTATAACCTTGAGGAGGTCATAGTCATGCAAATTGAGTTTGAAGCGCTTGAAGCAAAAACTCTAATGGTGGAATTCAACCATAATTGAATGTGAACCTAGGTGAAAACATGGCAATGCAAGCCAATCACAACCTTTTTTCACCATGTGAAAATTATTTTTTTAGTTTTATGTTAAATTGGGTTTCTTTCATATCATAATAGTTGGGATGTATTCCCAAATAGGCTCGACGATGATGTTGAAGGTATAATATTTTAAAAGTTGACCTTGTCCAAGGTTAGGAGTGAATGGGTTATCAAATTTGAAAGTTTAAGACTTTCTTGGAATATATTTAGGTTAAAATTTCAATGGTAACCTTTTGAAAAGATATTGAAGATTCAATAGGGATACCGACTAGCTTTAAGGCCAACACTATCTCTACCAAAACCCATTCCATAGTTCTTCAAGATGGACAACATTAATTTATAGTTAGTATGTAAGGATTATATTGTTTTGATAGAGTTGTTTTCTCTTTCATGTTTTAAAAAGATTGTCATGTGAAATTATAGGTGTGTTTTTTATAAGTTTCAATATTTTTTTCCATTTGGCATTGAAAAGTACACTTTAAATTATTTTTTTTGTTTCAACATTTCTTGTCTTGTCTTGATTATTGATTTTTTTTACAAATATTTTAAATTTGTTTAATCACTTCCCAAAATTAGTGATATTTTTATAATAAAAACTTGTTTAAGACTTTAACAACTTTGAAAGTTTCAATACTATATCTTATTGAAAGTCATTTTGATATTTACCAAAATGGGTTGCTACTAACTTTGGTAAGGTTTTTTATTTAGATTATTATTCTTACATATTTGTTCTTCCAAAAAACACAAGTTCACTAAATAGATTTATCAAATGATCTTGCAAACAAAAAAGTTAGAACATTTTGGATTATAATTTATACTATTGTTCAGTGGTTTTCATTTTTTTGTGAGAATTGGTCAATTCTGATTCTTACATGATATCATGAAAATTTAATCAATTTTTTAATTTTTTTTGGGTCAGTGAGAATCAACCAAGGTATCAAGATTTCTTTTTTAAAAACTCACCCAATTTTTTTAAAGGGCAGTTTTTGCATATACAATAACAATCAGCTTTCACATCCGGTTTTCATTAAACTTTCCATTAATTAAGATCAGCTTTAATAATTAATTAATTAATTAATAAGTTAATTATTTCGTTAATTAAAATCAAAAAAATTTACACTTCAAATATCACCAAAAAAATAAAATTGTAAGTTGTAATTTTTTTTCCAAAATTTAAAACTCCATAACTTCATCCCTTTCAAAAGCTCCTTCAAACTCCTCTAATTCTTTTTCCAAATCTACATCAATCTCAATCAATTATACCAAGCTAGAACAGGATTTATAATTTATCTTAGGATCATTAGGCCAATTTTTGTTGAAAAATTTAATTTGTCCAAATTTTTTATTAAACAACATCTCCTAAGACTAGTAAAAGTTTCAATTGAGAAAAAGATCCTCTCCCTCTGAATTTGGGATCCAATTATCCTTACGATTTGTTTAGCACAAAAACCAATTGTCAAAAACATACTCTCATGTTTTTCCCACCATTGAAATGGACACTTGATGTTTTAACATCCACTTCATAACACTTGAAAATCATAGGCTCTCTATTGATTAGTTCCATTGCTAATTCACTTGTGTTAGTTGTCATATCAAAGATATCCAAAGGTAGATGCAAAGTAAAGTGGCTCGTAACCTTGAGGATAAAAAATCACCCATACTCCATATTTGACAAGTTTTAATTGGGTCAAGGACTAACCAAATTAAAAACCCCTTGATTTTGATGTTATTTTTCAAAAAAATGCATACCTTATTGGATGTCGTTATTCTATGGTTCTTTGACAAAAAACTAGCTTAGAAAACCCCAATTTGAGGTAGCTATGGACTTTATGAATTTTAAGGACTTTCATGTTATTTAAAAGTCCATAACAAAAATTTTACAAATCATATGATGTCAATATTTTTAGACGTGTGTTTAAAAGAAAGACCTATGATATTCCAATTCCCTATATAACATACTATGAATATTTCAATTGTTTCAAAATCCATATACAAAAACTATTGCTAGTTGGCAAGTTCAAAATTTTGAATTCCAAAGTCTATAATATTTTTACCTTAATGAGTTATGCAAAATAACTTATATCGTCATTTTTATAATTAAGCTGAGAATTTAAACACAAGTCCCTTAGATCAAATTGAAATATATGTGCATAATAATGAAGCTTCTAATCACAACACCCTTGTAGAATTTACTTTTTGACAAAAAAAAGTGAGGCACTTTACCTTCCATCTACCCCAAACTATGGTCCTCTTCAACCCCTTGATTAACAATATCCCTTTCAGATTTAACCAAAGGATGCAAATGATAATGACACTTAAGAAGCATGAGAAACAAAAAATTTCTATCATATTTTTCAACAATGGGCTTACCTCCCTCATAACTAATAAGTGTAGACATCAAACAAAGGGTCTTAAACTTAAGGTCCAACACCAAGGAAAACATAATTTGGGATTTTTTTCTTCATATTCCTTTAAGAAGGAAAGAAAAGTATCGAAAACTCCAACAACTTCCTTTTTAATATTGGAAACCAAATATGATAATTCAAAATCAACATTTGCATCTTCTTCCATTAAATTGTTAAAGGTTGTAGAATTTCATCCCTGAATTTGAAACTCGTGGATATGTAGAGTTTAATGCATCACTTAATGACCAATGAGATTGGTTTAGAATATAAGCAAATACAACAAGGCCAAAAGAATCAACAATAATCTAAGATATGTGCTATGTCAATGGAGGTACTACTCTTGCAATCATCTTCATAGTATTATGCTTGCTATAACATAGAATAATATATTTTTTAAACTACAAAGCTTCTTGGAAAAGGATAATGTTACTAGCAAATTTGCAAAGGCATAAAAAATGTTAAATTATGTTTGGCAAGAATTCAAAAACGAAATGTAAACATAAAAAAGTTCAACAAAAATAAAAAGTTTACCTTGTTTTCACTAGAGTATTCAATTTCCTTGGGGAAAGACCAAAATTGACACATATTTTGTTCCATTTTTGCTTGCCCTTTCTTGATTTGCTTTTGGCCAAGTTATGCACTTTTGCAAACCTCCTTGGGTAGCTTTGATAGATACATATCTTAAGCCTTTGCATGCTTTAGAAAATGCATGACGAAAACAAGTTCCTTGAAAAATAATTCCAAACCCAACACATCATAATTGCAATTGATTTTACAACTACAATCGTAGTGTTAAGGCTAGATCCCTCATCCTTGACATAAACAAGAATTTTCTTCTTCAACTCATAAGTGTCTAATAATTTTATCTAATTTTGGGCCAAAGTTTGTCTACTAGTATATGTTGCCTCAAAAAAGGCCAAGGGTAATGTTCTTTGATTACTAATTAACCCACAAAAATTGATCATTAATGCAAAGATATCATGTGCACCTTTTGGCATCCACAAAACAAAACTTGCAATTGTAAAATGGCATTGTGCTAAAGTTGGAAAAAATACAATTGTTTAGTTTTTTCCATTAAACTAGGTAGTAATTCTTGAGAAAATTATTTTCCAATTTAGGAAAAACAAGTTTTGGACACAAATGGATACTAAATTGTTTTAACCGAATATTTTCCACAAACTCTACAAAAAAAGATGGTTTTTGATAATTAGAAGTTCCAACTCCTCCATATTTTTTGCTATAGATCATCTTTCTTGAAAAGTTATTTTACAACAAAAAAATTGGATATGGAATTACTAGAAATATTAGTCTTTTTTTTGCAACTTCTCTTTCCTACTATTTCAAAGGATTGTTCATTTCTTCAAATTTAAAAAATAAATAAAAATGGGACCTACATTTACATGTTTTCTCAATGTAATTATATCATTAGTTGTGTTATATTTGATTAATCCTCTTCTTGTTTGGGTTTTTGGATTTAAATTCAATATTGAATTGTTGTGACAAATACAATGCATGACTTAAGGAGTTATTAAATCAACTTCTCTCTTGTCAATAAAATGCCCAACATAATGCATTTTTACTATTTGGTTCCAAAATAATTTTTGTGCATTTAATTTTCTCAAATTTGCTTTCATTTAATTTTCATTATTTTTTGGGTTTTTGTTTCTTTCTATTTAGACATTTGCATTTTCTTAAAGTTCTCACAAAGGTTCATCTTCCATCCTTACTTCATCCATGAATACATCATATGTGTTTTCATTTTCAAAGGACTATTCCATGTTTAGTTTGAAGTTTAAAATTACTACCCAAATGAGTAAAAAAAACTAAATAAATATATGATCTACCAAATCCTATAAACATTTACAAGATGAGATCTATTTGCTAAACATTTATGTGACTTATTCAAAGTGATTAGGCCTTGTCACAAGTCAAATGTGATATAACTAAAAATTAGTTATCAATCTAGTTATTTATTCGCAAATTCCTTATAGTGAGAGGGTGGGAAGTACCACACTAACACCATGGAAAGAAATAGTAGTGCCAATGCAAGAAGAACAACAACACCAACGAAAAAAACAACAAAATGTTGGGCCAAAAGGTACTTGAACATAACATCAATGTGAAAAGAACAACGATAGAAGCACCATGCAAGAAAAGTAACACCACCACATGAAATTAGTAGCAATGTTCACCATGTGAAAAGTGCAATAATAGCACGTAAGAAAAATAATAACAATGAAAGGAAAAAAATAGCACCATGTGAGAATAATAGAAAAAATAGGAGCACCACCAATGTAAACACCAGCGCGAGAAGAGTAGCAACACTAATAGGCAAACAAGAACCAGAATAGTTGTGATAAAAAAACCAACGCAAGAAGAACAATAACACAAACAAACACAAGAAGTAACTCACTTGCAAAAAAAAGAGTTTAGGCTTTTTTTTATCAGTGGTCCCCTAACCTTAAACAACATCTCCACCTCCCTGGCTGACAGCTGTTGTTTAGGTCACCTTAATTTGGCATAGGGACTCTAAGAACCAAATGTAGGTTCTATGAAAGAATGTATCCGGTTCTCCAAAAAACATATTAAGAAAATTGAAACTAGTTCTCATTCATGTGAAAGCTTGAGGCCGGTTCTCACATGTAAAAGTGCCAACTGGTTCTCATTGTGAAAACTGGGTTGAGAATTGGGTCAAGAATTGAGTGAGCAGTTGAGAACCACACAACACTGAACTATACGAGGATGGGTACCACCAAAAATTGCCAATGCTATAATCACCAAAGACCCAACTCTTGAAAGCCATAGGATTTACTTGACGTAGGGACAACGCTCTTATTTCACACCAGCTTCAGCTAGTGTCAAACATTTTAGAATATACAAGTATGTTGTAGCTGAGGTGCACAAGTAACTGAAGTTGAGGAATATTTGAAGATTTAGGCCACATGGGATCCAAAAATTCAGATACCCATCCAACTTTTGTTCAAACCTAGGACAGCTAACACTTTGTGCAACTTTGGTGTTAAGGACTTCACCATTTGGCAGGTGGGTATAATAAATAGGTATGTTTGAGTAGAATAGATGCCATGATTTGTTTCTCAGCTCATATTTCCATACCAGTTGAATACTGATGTCAATCTTCCTGTGATGATTTGGACTAAGCCTTTCCTCTCTAGATAGTACAAGGGTGTGTCACTGTGTTTGGTCAGGTCCCTCTTTGCTCAGTGTGTGTATACAATCTATGCTCCAAATTCTATCGGCATTTGCATGGTACATCTCATAAATTCTTGACATTACAAATGTAGGTTAGTACATAGTGCTCAGTATTGATTCCCTTGTACAGAAAACTAGAGCTTTATCTGGCTCTAGTCATGTTAAGCATGAACAACATACCCTTCTATCATCATATACATCTTCAGATTCTTCACTGGCACTTGCTAAGTTAATCTCCTCAACTTTCCAAACATCTAAGTGTTGCCTCATGTAGCATATTGGAGAACTGACACAAACTTTTTTTTCTCACAGCAATGCCAGACCATTCTTCAAATCAAATCCAGCTAGACCCATTTGTCATTTTCAATCAACAAAGGTAACACATGTACCACAAGTACCAGGTGCCCTGTACCATTTCTTGTCCTACATCGCAGTCACAATGTAACCAACCCTGAATGCTCATTTCCCTTCACACATAACCCTATGCAATATGAGGCTCTTGCAGCCGTGGTAGATCCTCTTTCATTTGTTTTATTGCACAACCATAACTCCATGCAGGCTACAATTGTGATGCAACATATGTGGCCAACAAGCTGATGAGTCCAGGACTCACACATCTTGATACCCGGATTTAGCTGAGTTTGGGTGTCGGTGCATAACCATTCCAGGAATTCCTCAAGGCCATGCCGGTGTGAGTACAGGTGATGTCAGGGTGTTCAGTGCAACCCATCTTGAGGAAGAAGTCCTGACAGAGTTAGTGGGTATAGGACATTAAGTGCTTTTTTGGGAGAAAATAACTCATTGGGTAGAAGAAGCTAACCTGCAATATCGAGAGAGGCTCCTCAAACTGACAAGGAATGCATGCACCTCTTTCAAGCTTTCATTTGTCCATCATGTAATGGAATCTGCTGGGTACAGGCCATTGTGCCCAGTAAGGTGCCTGGGACGCATTGGTGAGCCTGGTACAGGGCAAGCCAAAATTCCTCAACAGGCACCAAAACAGGCGCAATGGCCTGTACCGGGCACATTCCATTATGTAACTGGTCTAGGTAAGAGGTAACTGGTGAGAGGCTGCCAGTTACTGGGCAGAAGGTTAACCATGATGAGAATCAAGATGGCCTCTGTTCATCCACGAAGAGAGCAGCTGTTACGTTTTCATCCAAGAAGCAATAGGGTTAAAATCAGTGGGCCAACTAGAGCCGATGCTGGTACCTTTGCTGAGGAATTGATCGCTAGTGAAATAAGGGTTGGAGGTTGTTGTACATAGCTCACGGAAAGGTATCCAGATTCTTACTGCAGTTGGTTGCAATTACAGAACAACAAGCTCATCCTGTGATTGCTCTGCCTCTTATGCCAAGTTCAACAAGCAACAGTTAAAAAATAGAAAATGTTCCATGAAGTTCCCAAAAGATGAACTCAAGTTGAGAGTAGATGACACCTTGTGACCATAGTTTTTGTTGTTCTTGATGTGTTCCCACCAACTTCCCAATGTGTTCCAATCAAGTTCCCTGGGGTTCCTAACATGTTCTTCATGTTCTCAATGTGCTCCCCAACATGTTCCCAAGAGCACCTCACTTTGTCCCATATGCTTTGCTTTGCCCCAGGGTTGTCCCCTTGGAACCTATATAGGTGCTCCAATATTGAGGCTTTTATGTTTGTTATGTTTGGAGTGAATCTTTCTCTGTTGGGTGAGTCTCAAAGATTCAGAGATGTGTAATTCAAAGAGGCTCATTGCAACAAAACATTCTGAACTTGGAAGGCAGCCCAAACTAATTACTTAATATCAATCATACTAACAGATGAACACGTGCACACACTTGTTGCGAAGGCAGCCTATTGAGGTGCGCAAATTCCTGCGTCCACAGAGCAGCCACACTGCTGATTCAGTGAGATTCCAACTGAGGTTTTATAATAAGTCTTAAATCAGGTGTTGACAAGAAGGTGATTGTGAATGTTGTATTACCCCAGCTTGAGTTGGTTCTTTTGCAGGTCCAAATCAGTTCTATGCATCTTATCACAATGGATCCCTTGGATTTGTCCATCACAACAAACAGATCTGGAACTGCAGACCTTTACAAGCTGAAGTGGTTTAAAAACCCTAGGCAGAAAATCATATTGGGATGGGTGACCTCTCTTAAGGTAACAGCTGTAAAAAACTCAGCTGTAGGAAAAGAAGAAAAACCCTGTAAATCAGAATCAAGGATGGGAACCCATCCATCAAAAGTACAAGGCAAATGAGAACACAAGAAGACACAATCCAAAGAAAAAACAAAAGCAAACAATCAACAAATATCAGGTAAAGACCTTATGCAAAGAGGACTCATGGCTACAAAACGACAATTAATGATAACAAACCAAGACTTAAGATGAAAGAGATGCCATTTGCCATAAATCAGCTAGTGACAAAGGTGCACTAGCTATGATGTGTGGAAGAGATGAGGAACCCAAACCCCAACCAAGTGTAGTAGCCCGGTGAAGAATTGTTATGATTTGTGCACGTTGCAAGGCTATGGACACACAATGTCAATAGTAAGAAACAAGCATTGGTGGGACTCAAAAAAACCATTGATAATGTCCAATAGTGGTATGTACACAAGCGGTAAAAAATGAATCAAAACAAAAATGAAAAAACCCATACATCTCAATAATAAGGGGAATGAAATCATCACTCGGTGCTCATTTAACGTATGATCGTGTCTTTTCTTGAACAACCATCATTACTACATGTGTTATCATCGTCGATATTCACTACACCATATCTATGCAAGTTGGGTTAATAATGATGATGTCCATCAAAGTTCGGAAGTTGTCTCTGATGATAAGAACATCCATTTATTGTCAAGTGTCGTGAAGGAAAAGATGGGAGATCTCCCTATAAACATGTGTTCCATTTTCCAAAACAATAGCTGTGACAATATCCCAAAGTGTATCATGGGTTGTTGTACGTTCACTCTTGCAAGGCACTAAAGCAAATGGGTATTTAAATTATCAATTGTATGCTCACATTGACACAATGAAAGATGGGCAACCATAGGATGTGGGAAGCCAAAATGGGTATGTAATACTCTAAGGAAGTGGGTTGAAGATAAACGAAATGCAAATGTGATAGGATGAGCTAATAATCAAGTGCTTGCCCTTGAACCCCACATGAATAAAGACGTGCTCACATGATATTTGTAAGGGCGTCTACTAGAAGTGAAGCAAATTCCTATTCATGTAGGTGATCTCTTAAAGGAGCCTATAACTAGGGATAAAACTGAACCACTAGGTTCTTAAAAGGTGGGACCTGAAAGTGAACCTAATAATCTGGGCTACCAAGGTTCAAGTATTTGAAAATGTCATTTAGAACAAGGAAATGTTAGTTTTAACATGTGCTACTGCATGCAAAAGAATAAGGTGATCATCCTACTGGAAACAAATAACAAGTGCAGGATCGATCAATGCTCAACATCCAAAGAATACAAGAATAAGAATCCGAACTATAAAAAGGAGATCGAGCCTGCTCAAGAAAATTAAAAAAATGACATGACAACAAGCTAGATAATTGATAAAACCATTAAAAAATTTCACACCAAGTAACTTTTCCAATGTAGTTATGATATGTGTATTGAACTCAACGTAATGCTACAAAATATTTGTAAATGAAAACATCGCACAAAGCAAGTAGCCAGGACACTAGGCATACTGTAAGAAAAAGACAGTACCTTTAACATAATGATCAAGCTCTTTATCACACCAACTTGCCTCCAACTAATATAATATATATTAATATCAACTTTAAAATCACATGCCTATATATGAATCCTAGAGGAAAACTTTGGGCAAACAAATGCAGGAAACACCCCTTGTGAACTTTGCAGGCGTCAGTGCTCAGTCCTTCATATCGGCCGCATGGTTTTGTTGCAGAATCGGATTGGTGGCAGCAAAAGCAGTATGTACACATAAACAAAAAGAAACTTACCAAAAGGAGCTGCAATTAGGTACACCTTAACGCATTTTGTTCTTAGTCAGTTTTTTCTTCTCTTTTTGTGAAAGAAGAATCTGGCGGGGGGGGGGGGGGGGGG